>Ga0308024_1000122_pt1 | contig 33477 bp, 37 predicted proteins | sample Neamet420_FD_201295 | JGI IMG/M metagenome (GOLD analysis project Ga0308024, IMG submission 201295) | Marine microbial communities from water near the shore, Antarctic Ocean - #420 | ecosystem: Environmental > Aquatic > Marine > Unclassified | place: Southern Ocean | collected 2014-10-03
TTTTAAATCATCTTCAGCCTCAAATATAGCATTTTCTACTGCATCAATTTTAGTTCCATAGTCATTTATGATTTCTTCCGTACCAATATCATCAATCACAATGAATGGAGTTTTGTATTCTGTAACTGTATGTAGCTTTCTAGCAGGAATAGGTTTAAGTATCTTACCAATCTTTGCATTGAATATCAAAGGCAATACCCCTGTAAGTATTACAGACTTACCTCTACCGCAGTTTCCTAGCAGGAATAATCCTTTTCCTTCTGTATCTGATAACCATTTTATAACATTATCATACTCAGGTAGATGCCTGTAGTCTGTTATTGTCTTATCCACTAACTTAAATGCCTGAATAAATAACTCCTTACACTCTTCAACACTACCAAAGGAATACCTCTTGTAATCCCTAACTTTAATATGAGTTGCATTCTTTAATGTCTCTTCTAGTGTTCTCATATTAAAATTTATTATAGTCTTTGTTAGCTAACTCCTTTCTACCTGTCTTATCCTTTACAGAGTTTGATTCCCAACTTCTTACACAGGCTTTCCAATCCTTCATTGGATTTTTACCTACCTTCCACCCATTGCTATCATAAAAGTTTATAAATTTATCAGGACAAACTTTATTACTTCTATCCGTGCAATATTCATATACTTCATCTGATGTTGGCTTGACAAATCTACTACTCTTTTTAGCCTCTTTAACCTCTTCAATGTACTCTTTAGGATTATCTTCTAACTCAAGCAACTTATACTGCTCTACTAGTCTTAAAATGCTTTTATGAGGGTTTGAATTGCTATTAAGTTCTGCTATATGATTAACCCCCTGCTGAAACTTCACAAACTCCTTGATAAACCACTTACTACCTCCATCAAAACTAATAACAGTATCTCCAAACAGTTTCAATGCCTCCTTTTCATTTAGTTTTGCTCCTATTCTTATTGATGCCACCTCAACCTCTACCTGCCAAACTCCTGCATTATCGCAATCATCTAACATATACAACCAAAGAAGTTTATATGAAGGTGGTAAACTCCTTATGAATCCTTTTTTCCATTTTTCCGTGTCAGTAAATCTCTTAGCCATTTTAGTTTAGTTTAGTTAGTTTGTGAATATAAGGGGGGATTTCTCCCCCTTAAATTCTTGACAAATAAACAATATTAATTTGAATTGACCAAATTATTTACACATTGTTTTTAAATGTTTTAGAAAGGTAAGTCATCATCAGTTGCTTCCTCTACCTTAACATCATCTTGCTTAGGTGGTTCGTATGTATTCTCATAAGCATAATGAGTTGCTCCTTTTTCTGAAGGCTCTCTCCTTTCTGCTATTGTAATATTTACCCAACCTCTTTTAGCTATTTTTTGCAAGTCTTCCATTTTGAAATTTGCGTTAAACAAATCTCCATACTGAGTAGTCACTTTTTTAATGCTACTTGCTACATAATTTTTTACTGCCATTTTTTTATTTATTATTAATTATTAACTCTTTTTGTACTCTATTTATCCTTACATACAACTCTTCTATCTTTGATTCTAATTCTATCTTTTCTTTTTTCAAAGCAATTATCCTTTCGTCTAATTCTTCTTTGCTCTCGCCTTCTAACATAACTGACTTAACATTAAGATACCTTCTTCTTTCTCCCTTATATACAGTAATGTATTTATCGTGAGCCTTTAAAGACGCTATAACTGTTGAATGGTCTTGATTGGTTTCTCTACCTATATCTTGCAATTTATAGTAAAAAACATTTCTTAATATAGAATAATAACATCTTCTAGCTTCAACTAATTCGGGATACCTTCCTTTTCCGGCTATTAAACTCCAATCAGCACCATACTCTTTAGCTATTGTGTCCTTTAATCTATCGTGCCTTACCGTTGTTATGCTAACAGGAGTACCACATATAATTTTATTCATATTGTTTTCTGTATTTTGAAGGTAAAGCATCTATCATATCAAAACTTTCCTCTCCTTTTATAATAAGTTCTCCACTAGGTAGGTCTATCTCTATCATATCTATAATATCCCTTACATCTATATTTAGGAAGTTAGATAGCCTTCTCATATGATAGTACCTTAACATATAAGGATTTTCTATATACTTATCAATAGTAGTACCTTTAACATTACATATTTTTCCAAATCTCCTCTTTGAGATTCCTCTGATTCTTAAGGTAGCCTCAAGTTCATTCCTTGAATTCCTAACCTTATCATAATTATTTACTTTTGTCATTTTAATAATATTTTGGTTTAACGATATTTTTTAATTTATTTCTAGGTATGATAAATTTACTTTGATTTTTTTTGTAAAAATTATTCAAATCTTTATGGCTTAGGAATTTTTGTATATCGTCTTCAACAAGTTCTCCTAACATTGTATGACTATTAGAAACAATGTATGTAAATGGTTTGCTTTGATGTTTATATATCTCTATCATTAAACATTCCGTTTTTTCGCATTGCTTCATATTGATGTTTTGGGTCTTTAAATATTTCATTTTCTTTTATATATTTTATAATTTTATCTGCATCTATATCAGTAATAATATCTAATGAATTTATTATCTCGTACTGTTCTGAGTTTGGCATTGCAGTCTGATGTAAGAGGCTCTCAATGTAATTTATCTTCCACATTTCTGCTTCTAATGGTCTACCATCAAGAACCTCATCCATCCAATCTTCCATTAGTCTACAATTTCATCTTGACCAAATACTCCTTGCTCATAAAATCCTGTCAGTTTCAACACAACTCTACTCATAGCTCTTTTTTCAGCCATAGCAACAGGAAACTTCTTACCTCCACCCATTAGATTTTTATCTGATGATTCTCCAAAACTCATAACTGCTCTAGGCTCTTTACCTACTATCATAGTTGCAGTTGCTTTTAAAACTACCCACTCTTGAGTCATTATAACAGGCTCATATGCTATTGCTATATTTTGCTTAGATACAATCTTATCTATACCCGTTCTAGTTATGATTACAAAACCTCTTTGGTCTTTGTATACATCTTCTTTTACTAGTCCGTTTGCTAAGAATAATCTCTTTAGAGTTTCTTCTTTAGTCTCTTTTACTTGTGGAGCGTCAGCTACTTTAGTAAGTTTTTCCTGCATAGTTTTTTTACTCATTTTATTATTTAATTGATTAATACTCTCTTTTGGTTCAGCATATGCTGACATTTCTCCTAGTGATTTACTATTACGCATTGCACCATTAGGATTGTGATAACCCTCTGCAATCTCGTGCATTGTATTGATTGTTTGGTCTTGTTCCTCTAGTCGCATTTGCATAAATTCTTCTTTCATCTTTCCCATTATTTTGAATGTGTTTTTGTTATACTATCTAAGTATCCCATAAAATTATCTACCATATTATCTTCAGGGCTTAGTACATCTAATATCCCTTGATAGTCTGATTCAAAAATATCCGTAAGAACCTTTTCTTTTTTATTTATCTTATACTCAACTATATTAGCCATTCTAGGCTTACCATCTTTAGCTGTGTATCTTGTTGGTACTGACAATGGAATGCTATCAATGTTATACCCCTGCTTTCTAAGGCTATGTATTATAGCTGAAAGCCTATAAGCACCATATTCATTAATAGCTTCTTTTTGTGTAAGTTTTCTACCATCTTTTAAGTGTTGTAGAATATCACTCGTTTGCGTTTTAGTCATCTTAATTACTTTTAGTTAATAGTTATTTATATTCCTTCTGTATTATCTGCTACTGAACATTCTTTAGAGCAATATCTTATATCTTCATCTAAATCCTCTCCACAAGCACCACAATTAAATCTTTTTGCTTCAGGTTGTTCAAAATAATCTTCACATTCATCACATATATATCCTTCAGGTTCAGCGTGGTCTCTACAACTATAGCATAATCCGGTATCTGATATTTCTGCCCCACAACAATAGCTTAATGTTTCTAATTCATATTCTGAATTACAACAGGGACTTGTTAAATTAGTTTTACTCATAGTTAGTTTTTTTAGTTAAAGTTCGTGGCAAAGATATTCTTTTACATACAAACACCAAACTTATTTATACTTTTTTTTAAATAAAGTTGTATATTATTACTTTTACTATAACTATTACTATAACTATAACTATAACTATAAGGGTTTAGGCAACCCTTGACCAACTGTTCATTAAGGGTTTATTTAAAGTAGTGAGTTAATCTAGCTACCTGACCACTTTGTTTATCGTGAATGAATCCTTCACACGCTCGTGGTACTCCACAAAATCCTTTAGCTGAGTGCCAACTGTCTGCCGAAGATGGGCTTCTCATATATTCAACTGTAACACCTATAAAATCTTTTGCATCTAACCATTTATGTTTTATTTTATGATGTAAATGATGTAAATACCAATACCTATATTTGGTTTCTGCCCATTCTTTTGGTTTCTCATTAGCCATTAATAATGGTAATTTATCCATCTTAGCAGAATCTCCATGTTCTAATCCTATTAAATTTAATCCATACACATAATATTTACGAGCTGAAACGCTTATATCAAACTTAACGTCATCTGCTTTTCTGAACCAAGACTTTAATGTGTGTGCTAAATGAAATCCACTTTGATAATCATGGTTACTCATACTGTGTAATACATCTACCGGTGCTACTTCCCTTAACATCTCTACGCATTTTACATAAAGCATTAAAGCAATCTCATAATGCTCCCACCATTTTTTATCGGTGTCCTGATACGTACCTCTAGTAGTTGCTGAAAGCACGGAGTCCGTGTGGAGTATGTCATTACCAATACAGAATAATACCTTGTCAATATCAAAACCCTCAGCTTTTTTTATAAGACCTTGTACTCCTTCTAAAACTCTTTCTACAGCAGTTTCACAGTCATATTTTTCTCCTGTTTCTAATGCACTAGCATACTTACCAATATGAATATCAGCAGGATTTATTACGAGTAAATGATTTCCTTTTTTTCTTTCAATTTTTTTATAGTCAGGAGAATATCCCTCTATAAATTTATTTACGTTGTCAAATATTTGTTGCTCATCTAAACCATAGTCTTCTTTTGTAACTATTGAGAATCTATAATCTCCACTTGCTGATTGCCAATGCTTAACGGAAACAACATCTTTTTGCTCTATCCCTCTTTCAGATAAATGCAGGTCTAATGCTGAGTTATCATTGATATTGTCTACTGATTTTGCTCGGTGCTTATATATAAGATTTTCTTCATCAGTAGATAATCTTAATCTTCGTCCATATTCTTTCATTTAAAATTTATTAGTTTGTAATGTCAGCAGTTTCAACGCCTTATGCACATACACAGCAGTTTCAAGGTGTTTTTAGGTTGCACAAGGTACAAAAAAAATTATAAACAAGACGCAAAAAAAGGGGAAACTACCCCCCTTTCTTCTAACTAAAACTATTATCAAACTAAGAATACCATATGTAACTAGCAAATGGTAGGCAAATATACTAATTTATTTTTTAATATCAGCAATTCCTTGTCCTAATATTAAAACTAATAAAGCTTGGAATATTTGTTCAGCAACTAAAATATCTACACCTAGAAAAGTTACCAATGCGGGAACTAATACTGAACCTACTGCATACCAAAACTTTTTACTCTTGAACATTTGTCCGATTAAGAACTTACTTAGAAATTTTTTCATTTTATCTGTTTTTAATTATTAAATTTATGTTTAAACTTAGATTCTTACCTAATATATATTTCATTAAATAAGTGTGAGCTATTTTACTATCTAAAATTTTGTCAGGTTCTTCTGCTCTATGAGAGCCTGTTAATATACATCCTTTGCTATCGGATGGGACATTACCCCTGTGGAATAAGATGTGAGAACGGCTATCTACATTCTCTACTAGCAAGTGAACATAGTCTCTGCTTCCGCTCTCTCTAGCTAATCTTACCCTGCATTTGTAATCTCCTTTAGGTATACAAGATACTCTTTTTTTATTGTTATTCCAAGGCAATTCTAAAGTATGGGAAATAAATTCTCCATTACAGTAGAGCTTACCTATAACTGAATTTTCTGTAAACGTATCTCGAATAATTAAGAGACCTGCTTTTTCTTTATTGCACTCTTCTTTAATCATCTTTAATATAAATTCTTTTATTATTTTTATCACGTAGTCTTAAGTACTGTTAAAATTTCTACATCTACTGCAGCCGTATCAGCAGCAGCCTTTATAAATTCAACATCTACAGGGACAGGGTATGATTCTGCTATTGCACTAGTAGAAGCTAATAGTTTTCCATTCTGTAAAGAAAATGATTCCCCTGCTTCTAGTTTTACTGTAATAGAGTTATTTGCTGTTTGAGACTCAATATTCAATAGAATATAATTTTCGTCGTCTAAGTTTGTTACTCTTACGTATTTAAACTGACTTGCTATACCTTGACCTTGTTGATTAGCTGTTTGATACCAAAATAAATTAGTCCAGGTTAAAGCTCCTTCAGCAGCTTTTAGAGCTACATTAAATATTCTTTGGTCTGCAGCATCACAATCATTAGCTACATAAGATGATGTTCCACCATAAGAGTTGGAATTTAAAACTATAGAATCGTTTATAGATACAGAAAAATCGCTTGGTGTTATTGTTGTTGCCATTTTATTTTATTTTTTTGTTTTTTTATATTGATTATATAATGTAATTATTATAGCTAAGCTAAGTGATATTGTAGTCAATATAGCATTAAAGTCTGCAATTCCTATTCCTATTGCTCCTAAATTTGTTGTCCAAAGTAGTACTGTTTCTTTCACGCTATCTTGTATTGTTGTTTTCATTTAATTTGTAGAATACCCTAACTCTGTTATTACTGTTACTGTAGATGCACTTCCTACTGAGGTAAGTTCTCCATCCACAATTCCCTTAGCCATTATAAAAATATGGTCTCCTTTAGATATATTTGTATTTGTAAAGTCACTAGGAACTATTAAATCAGTTGTAAGTACCTTATCATTACTATCCATTCCTTGAACTACCTTTTCAAATAAAACAGTAGGGTATACTGTTGTTGCTGAATTAATAGGCGTATACTTTACTAAAGCCACAGAAAACGTAGTGTCTACATCTGCATCATTTGTAACCTGAATTCTACATCTATTTATTACAGCATCTTGAGATGCACAAGGAGCAAAGATTCTAAAGAATAGGTTTTGGTTTACTAAAGTTACAGAACTTATTGTAGGGCTGCCATAATCTTGATTCATATCAAATGGAGCTTTATTGTTATTATTAACTGAAGATGGAAATTTATAATTAGTAGCTAAAGTACAGTACCCCGTATTGATAATAGTATCTGTTTTTATATATGATTTACTTACCCACTCTAATTGTCCTGAGTTATTCTTAGAGCATAAAGTATCATTATTGGCTAAAGATAATCCTTTAGGATTATGAAGATTAGGTTCACTTAAATATGCGTGTTCGTTACTTGCCATTTTATAATTTTTTAATTACAATTACAATCGTTATTATAGGTATTATTATAGCCATTGTTATAGCAAGAGCCACAAACACCATACATATTTCTATCATATATACTATCATACATTATTATTCCATGATTTTTCCAAACCTCATTACCTGAACAGCCTTTGTTAGCATCATAAGTAGGAAACAATCCTGCTTGGTCAGTTCCATTTATATAATCCATCATATCAGTTAAAAATAATTGACCTTTCCTATAAGTACTTTGTCTATATACGTTTAATTCGGCAGGACTAACTGCAGCAGCAAACTCGTCTAAATTTGTAACAACACCTGCTGAAGAACTGTTATTTTGTATTTCTAATATAACTTCAAATCTAGTCATCCAACATAAAGCAGGAATAAGATAATAAGTCATAAGGTCTTGATTAGCAGTAGTTAATGTTCCTGCGTTGTTTTGTAGCTTTAGCTCTCCATAAAACTTAACACCTATTAATGATTTTATATGAGCCAATTCAGCCATAACAATCGTGTCATTAGATATTAAATAAGGGTCTGTATTAGCATTAGTAAATGATTGAGATATTACCTCTCCTGCTGTTGCTAATGGAATATATTGTCTTAAATTTGCCATATTATTCTTTTATTATAGTTTCATCATAATCCTCTTCATCTTCCAATTCATAATTCTCTTGTTCATCAATCTCATTATCATCAGTAATTATTACCTCTCTGTCTGCAATAAACATATCTCCATTTTCTAGCATTGGCAAGTCTTCATCTAACATTCTTCTTTGTTCGTTTATGGTAAGAACAGTTTTAACATCTATCTCATTAGCATAAGATACAGGTGGCTCATAATGTATTTTTAAGTCTTTAGGGTCAAATCCTAACTCATTATATAAAACCTTTCTAATCCCATTTAACAGTAATTCAGATGTGTCTTTAATAACTGTAGTCATAGCTAAGTCATAAGCTATCCTAATTTCACTTCCTGTATTATTCATTTTACCTGAACTAACAATACCACTCAAGGAAGGTTGCCATCTATGAGCTGTTATTATGTTTTGGTCGGTAACTCTTTGTAAGTCTAACCAACTTCCTTCTTGGTCGTCTTTTATAACCTGAATATTAGCAGGAGTAGTATCTCCGTTTTTAACGATAAACATAATCTTGCCATTATTTCCCTCTCCTACAAATTTCTTTTGTGCTTCTTTAACTAATTTCTTAGCTTCTTCTTCTCCCATATCCCCATTAATCTCAACGATTGCTGAAGGCTGAAAACCATTTTTAAATTTAGTATGATTCCATTTTCCAATTTCAAAATCAACTGCAATATGTTCTAATGCAGCAACATAATCAGGAAGACCATAAAAATTGAATGTAGGTTCGTAGTCTTTAAAATGAACTACAAATTTATTGTGTGCTACTCTAGGGTATATAGGAAGTCTTGTTATTTTTTCGTCATTGTCCCAATATCTACACCAATCAGAATTGATATATATTTCTTTATTGGTTTTTGAAATTCTTACTTTTGTTGCGTCTAAATGATATAGATTTATACCTCCATCATATATAACGCACTCCATATAAGAGTTTCCAAATGTATAGTAATCATCAGCAAGTTTTTTAAAAACATCTCTTAATGATTCGTGGTCTGCATTTACATCTTCTACAAACCTTTCAAGTTCAGGATTGTTGCAGACAAACTTAGCACCACTTGTGAATATAGTTTTCTGAGCAAGTACTGAACGATTAGTAGATGATTTTCTTTTTAACTCAGCTAAATACTGAGGAAATAAGTTATCATCTCCAAATGGAACATACTTAGTACTAAGAGTTTTAATATTTTTTGGTTCTGATATATTTTGAGGTACTGCTAAATTAAATACACCAAACTCATATACATTATCCTTACTATTCGATGATGTCTTTACTTGGCTTTTTGGCTTTACTGATTTTTTTCTCACTTGATTTCTCCGTTTTATTTATAAAAGCTTCTGCGTTATTGAATTCTTCGTAAGCTCTAGCTATATCTGACTCGCTAGCATTATCCCAACATATAGTCATAGTACCTCCATTTCCGTCTTGAAATTGACTACAAGAACCCTTTCCTAGCCACTTCTTTTTTACCTCATACTTTGCCATACTTAAATATAATTTAATTATTTGTAAATCTACACTATTTTTTTCATTACACTTACACATATGCAAAAAAATATAAGCAAGAGGTTTTTACGCCTCTCGCTTTTATTATTTAATTAACTCAGCAGTTTCAGACTATGCTAATGCTGCTTGGTCATTTGTTGCTGCATAAGTAATTGTTCCTGCATAAGTTCTTGGAGTTTCAAAAGAAGTTGCTACTAAAGTAACTGTAGCTCCATTTCCATCAACAAAATCAGCTCCACTTGTAGATTCAAGTGTCATTGAAGCATAAGTTTTATTGTACTTCCAATATTCTGCACCTGCTCCTGTTCCTGGATAAGTTTCACTAATACCACAAGTCAAACTAGTTCCACTTCTAAATTCTCCAACTGCTACAATACACTTGTTTTTCATATTTTCTAATATTGCAGATGTTGCTGAAGTAATATTTGGAATATACCAAGAAACTGTAGTTTCAAATTTAGTAACACCATTTTCTTTAGTGGAAGTTGTTCCCCAAGTTGCTGTATTTGGTTTTAACTGAAACATTGCCCAAGTCCCATAAGTAAGTGCTGTATACTCGTGAGTTCCTGCTGCTCCTTCTGTTACCGCAGTTAAGTTTTCAATATCTGTTACAAAAATATTATTTAATCCTCCTACTTCTACTAATGCTGCACAATCTAATGCTATACCTGTATCTATTGCCATTTTATTTTATTTTTTTAAGGTTAAAGTTGTGGGGGTTTTGACGCCCCCACTTCTATTAATTGATTATACTAGCATTCCTCCATTTACTAAAGAGTTCCAACCGAATTGGAAGCCCATAGTAAAGTAAGCTCTAATTTTCATATCTTCTGCTGACTCGTCATAGAACATTTTGAAGTTGTTCTCAGGAGCAGTAACATCTGAACCTATAAATAAGTTAGATTTAGCTGCATAAATACAACCTTGAGTACTCTGATTAGCTCCTGTAGTAGTAAATAATGCAGGTGGTGCTGCTGCTAATGCAGTAAATGAAGTATCCCACTCATACATTGGAACAACCTCTACACCTCTGAATCTTAATGTTGTATAATTAGCTCCTGATTGAGCTTCTGAGTGTCCGTAATCAACTGCTCCTACTGAAGGGGAAAGTGCTGTTAAAGCACCAAAGTAAGCATTGTATATATTTGGAGTTACAAACATTTTCTTTTCTCCTGCAGGAGTTTGTTGTAATTCTGCAGGTGCTCCATCAAATACACTTCTTAATAATAATTCTGCATCTGCAGGTGTTATAGTCGCTCCTACTGCTACAAGATTAGCTGCTGCTGTAGTTGCTGCTGTAAATTCTCTTAATCCTGTTGCACCACCAATCGCAGTAGCTACAGATAATAATTTCCATAGACCATCTCCCATTGAACCATAAGAACAGTTAGCGTTAGCCCCTACTAAAGCAGAATCTCCTGCCCACATATTTCTAATTGTATCGTGTTGGATACCTTGCTGTGTTCTTTTCCCAATAATTTGTGCTAATTGAGTTCCGTTTAAGTCAGGCATATTGATACCTGCATTATAAGACTCTCTAATTACTTCTGCTTTGAACTCATCCCAACATTGAGTTTGTTTAACTGAAACATTTTTTACTTCAAGAACTTTTTGAGTAATATCAAAATCGTTCAAGTTTGCCCCTGTACAAAGGTTTGCTCCACATCCATCATTAATTGCTGTGATGTCTGTTAATTTGTTTGCCATCATAATGTTCTGCTTGTACTTTACATTCGGATAAAGAGTGTAATTTCTCATAATTTCATCTGAACGGAACATTGGCTCTAAAAGGATTCCTGCTGCGTAACCACCTACATAAGTACCCCCTAAACCATTATCTGCTAAATTTGCCATTTTTTCTTATTTTTTAAATTAATTATTTTATCATTCCGACTAAGTTGTCGAAGAATGATGCGTTAATGTCTACAACTTTATTTTCTACTACACTAGGGTCTCCGTCTGTAGACACATCCGTACCTTTTGCATCTGCCTTACTTAATAAAGCATTCATTCTTTCTACTTCTGCAATTAGAGTTTCTTTTTCTCCCTCTAATTCTCCAATAGAATTGTTAAGTTTTGATATAGTCCCGTCTAAATCAGAAAATTTATTCATAATTTCTTCATTGTCAGCAAGCTTTACCTCAACATTAACAGACTCAACAGTTTCAACATCTTTACTATCTTTTACCTTAGCAATGATTTCCTCAACCTTTGAGTTAAACCAATTTTTTAATTCTTCCGTCATTTTGATTTCTCTTTTTTTTGTTAAACTTAAAATTTGTTCCACCTTTTTATTTGTGATGTTCTTATATTTTGAAACATCATACTTCGCAGCGACTTTAATAGGCTCGGAGATGGAGTCCACGAACCCTAACGCTACTGCTTCTTCTGCTGTTAGCCAAGTTTCTTCATCCATCATTTCTACAATTTCGTTGTAGGGGATTTTTGTTTTCTTAACGTAAACTTCAGCAATTTCATTTGTAATTTTATCAAGAATTTCAGCTTGTTTTCTCATATCTTTAGCTTCCCCCTGAGTTCCTCCCCAAGCGTTATGAATCATAAGTAAAGAGTTTTCACTCATTATAACCTCATCTGCCGCTAAAGCAATAACAGAAGCAATACTTGCTGCTATTCCTTCAATATAAACTGTTGTCTTGGATGTTCTTCTTTGAATGATAGAATAAATAGCCATACCTTCAAAAACTTCTCCTCCTAGACTATTAATGTGTATGTTTAATTCTCTATCTTCGTATTGTTTAATTTCGTCAATAAAGCTTTGAGCTGTTATCCCGAAAGTACCTATATCGTTGAATAAATAAACATCTGAAACTTCAGATGACTTATTTTTAATCTTATACCATTCTTTTTGCATTTTGCAAATATAAGAATAGATAAAAAAAGATTTATGAAGTTTTAGGAAATAGTTTTAATAGATGTTTAGTAACTAATGTTATAATGAGGAGATTGTTTTCCCCTCTCTTTATAAACTATTGTTTGTGCTTGCCTTTCTGTTATCTCATACTTTATAGATATATCCATAAACGTATGAGTTCTGTTACCTTCATTAGAGACTAAAAGACTATCAAAATCTTTTACTATCATATAATTCCTAACTTTCTTTGGCGGAATGAGACCTCTTTCTAATAAATGTAATATGGTATCTTTTATTGTTGCGTTATCGGGTATTCTTAATGTAACCTCCTTTTCCATTAGTTCTAAATACTCATATACCACTTCTATTTTATTCTGTCTTTCTGCCATTTATTCTTTTTCCCAATGCTGCTTTACTTTATACCAAAAATTATATACGGCATTACGACAACCTTGACAAGATGGACTTTGTTTATGTTGAGGTATATATTTAGACCAATATGAAAAAAGACTTCTTAGGTCTTGATTACTAAGTTCTTTAAGGGATTCATTAGAAAGTAATATTTTTTTAATATCCACTCTATCTTTTTCTATAACTCTTTCTGCTGTTACATCTATAAGTTTCATTGTATAATCTTTTTTTATAACCCTTTCTGTTCCCATTTATCTATTGGACATTTACCAAACCATTCTTTTGTTAAACTAGCCTTAGCGTCTAAAAAGCAAGAGCATTTCCCACACCTTGAACCTTTTGTTATTATTGGTTTCTTTAGCATTATGAAGTTCCTGTAGAACTCACACTTCTTGCATATTGATATGCGAGCTTCTTTTATTTTTTTATCTACAAACATTTAGGGCAAATATATAAAATATTTTTTAAAAACTTGCATTAGACTGAATTGCTTTTACTTTACTCTGAGAATTAGTTATATCTGACTCTACCACAACTACTCTTCCTGAAGATTGAGAGCCTCCTAATGATAAAGAATTAAACCTAGCAGATGTAAATGATGAACTACTCATTATTCCACCATCAGCAAACTTAACCCCTCCTCCTGCTGAGTTCATAGCGGATAGTTGAGGTCTAAACATTGCAGTACTTCTTTTATTTATAACAGCCTCCCCTCCTTCTAGTTCAACCACTCTACCTCCTACTGCAAACTTCTCCCCTCCTTGTGCGTGTGATTTCCCTTGAACCATACCTCCATTAGCATACTCCTCTACCATTCCTCCTTTAGCAAATTCTTGTGATTCAATAACAGCAATTTGGGCAGCAGTTGAAGCTATTATAAGAGGTATTACAAATGGAGCAGTATAAGGAGAAACCCAAGCTGCAGTTATTGCTAGTGCAGCATTTACTGCCGCCTGAGCTATAGCTATATTTTTTTCTTTTCTAGCAAACTCTTTTTGTAATGCTAACTCCTCATTTTGAGTTTCAGTTTCAAGAATCATTTTCTTTCCATCATAATCAGCCTGACTAATTAACTTTCTATCTAGCTGCCTATCTAATTCGGTCATTTCGTGATTAAAACCATTCTGAATATCTTCTTCTCTTCTGCTTTTTTCTTGTGCCATTTGGTTGGAAAGTATAGAGAAAGTCATATTTGAAAGCTCTTGAGCTAAATCAACAGCAAATTTCTGAGCCTCCTCTTTTCTTTCTTTACCATTATCATCTAAATCCTCATCTACCTTTTCTATTTGTTCTAGTATTTTCTTTACTTCTTTACTGTAATTTTTATATAACTCTAATTTCTTTTTTAACGCTTCTCTTTTAGCTTCAAGAGATTTTTTCTCCATAACTAAAGTTCCTTGTGTACTCGCTCTTCCTTCTTCGTCTATCCTTCTTAAAGCATCTCTAAGGTCTTTATCTAATGCTCTTTTCTTTTTATTTAAAACAGCCTTGTCAGCTTTTTCAATAGATTTTAGATATTTTAAATGTGCAGCAGCTTTTCTTTTGTCTCCAACAGCAAATAATTCAAATTCCGCTTTTAGTAAGTCTCTTGTCATATTTAATATAGCAATATTCCTATCTTCCTCATCTTCTATAAAAGTTGAATTTATTGTATCAGTTGTTCTTTTACTAACTGAAATTTTATATAGATTTAATTCTTCAGCAAAATCTGTTACCTTAGTCTTTTTCTCTTTAACACATCTTTTTAATAAATCATCCCACTCATATCCTGTTCCACATTCTATAGGTTTAGTAATATCATCTATAATTCCACCATAACTTATCCAAAGGTCTCTAGCTGCAGCAATATAGTCAGGAGCTTCAGCCATTTCCTTATTCATTTCTTCTTGCTCATTTTTTAATAGCTTTATCTTTCTGCTTAATTTTGCTGCAGGTATAGCCATTTGAAACATAGCCTCCCCTCTTTCTACCGCATCCTTAATAAAATCATCACTATTAGGGTCGCTTAGAGCATTAAATTTAGCTATTTCCTCCTTCTGTTTTGTTTCTAATTTAGATATTTCTAAGGCTTTAAGTTTTAGTTGATATTGATTTGCCATATCTTTAGCTATAGCATCATTCATAACCTCTTCAGCAGCTTGTAATCTTATCTTATCTTCAAACACAGCATTAAGTTCTCTTTGAGCTTGTGAATTCTTAAGTTTACTGAAATATAATTCTTCTCCATTATCAATAGCTTCTAATTCATATCCTAATTGCTCTCCGTAAAGTCTATTTGCTTTTTTAACTAGCGAAACTGCAGTTTTCGTTGCTGTGTTATTATTTCTAATAGCATTAAATAAATCATTCATTGCTTTTTGGTCTTTCCTAAGCTTATCAGATAACCTTACTTCAGCCACTTCTGTCATTGACCCTGCTAATGTAGTCATCCATTCTGCCAACTTATTTACAGCGGGAGCAACTCTTTCTGATAAAGATAAATATAAACCTTCTAAAGCTGATTGAAACTTTTTAAATGCACCTTTAGATGTTTCTTCCATTATAGCACTCATTTCCCTACCTGCTCCTTCTGCATTGTTTAGTGCTGTAGTATATTTTTCTATTTCCTCTACATTCTTAATCATAGACTCCATAGCAATTACTTGTCTTTTATCAACAAGACTTTGCATCTCTAACTGACCGATTTGAGATTTTTTAAGTATTTTAAGAGCCTCAATCATATCCTCAGTACTACTTACCGTAAATCCTATTCTCTTTGCTAGAGCCTCTGTAGGGTTAGACATTTTTAAGAATATATTCCTTAAAGACGTACCTGCAATAGAAGCTTCAATACCTGTATCTGCTAAAGCACCCATAACCGCAGCAGTTCCCTCAATATCAACTCCAATACTTGCTGCAATAGCAGAAACCTTAGTCATAGATGTTTGCCATTTTTCAATATCTAAAGCTGAACTAGTAAATGATACAGCCATAACATCAACTACTCTTCCTGCTTCGCTTGCATCAAGACCAAAACCTCTTACTGCTGAACCTGCAACTGTTGCTGCTCTAGCTAAATCACTTCCTGTAGCCATTGATAAATCTAATGTAGCTGCCTGAACCTTAAGTATTTCATCAGCACTAAATCCTAACTTAGAAAAATTAACCTGTAATTCAGCTACTTGTTTTGCTGTAAAGAATGTTGTACGACCCAATTCCTTAGCACTTTCAGTAAGCTTCATAAATTCATCATTTGTAGCTCCTGATATTGCTCTTACTTTAGCCATTGAGAACTCAAACTCAGTAAAAGTTTTAAATGCAGTAACAAAAACACGACTAAGAACCCTAACGATTGAAATTACTGCCGTTATAGTTGCGGCTGTTTTAAGCATACTTGAACCCATAGACCTACCTGCCTTTGTAGATTTTTTCTGAGCAGATGTTTGAGCAATTAATGCTTTTCTATTTTCTCTTACCTTTACAGTAGCCTTATCAATAGCTCTTTCTTTATCTTTCCATTCTGCCTCTGATTCTTTATTTACCTTAGTAACTTTCTTTTGTTCGTCTTTAAGGTCTTTTAATGCTTTCTTTAGTTTAAGAAGGTCATTAACACCTTTAATTTTTACATCTATAATTTTTTGTTCTGCTCCTGCCATAATTTTATATTGTTGCGGTTATTGTTATTGTATCATCTATTTCTGATTCTCCTAAAATTGCATCTACTTCTAATCCTGTTGCTGCAGCTATCCTTTCAAACATACCTATCTTTCTTGCTGTATCCATTGCATTTCCTATAAATCCTTTAGGACTTGTAGTTCCTCCTGCCATTATTGAATCCTGAACTCTTTGAGCTATAGTTATTGCTATTTCATTATCAAAAGGTAACATCTTTCCTCTTGCTTGTTTATCTTTTACCCATTTTATTAACTTTGTTATTCCTACTAAAGTTCCTGCACTTACACCTTCATCTACTGCTATAGCATATCCCGCACTATTAGTTATACTCAAGTGAATAGCACTTCCAAGAATATTGAAATCTACATCAAAAGAATCGTGTAAATTACCTGAAGCTATATGGTCTTGAGCTATAAGTTCTTGCTGAAGGAGACTTTTCATTTGCTCTCCCTCAGTAAATAACACTTTAGCCATTATTTCGTATGCCATTACTCGGCTTCTATTTCAAGAGGTGGCTCAGGCTCAGGAGGAAATGGATTGATTCCATTAGCTAACAATACTTCTGCCCACTCAGACTCCTCTGTATAGTAGTCTACTTCGTTGTAAGGCGTTTCCATACATTGTGAAGGTAAGATACTTCCGTAAGCTCTTATCTGCTCTCTATCGTCATCCCAACATATAAACCAAGTTTCTACTGTTGGATAACACAATTTTGTTTCTTTTAATTCTTTCATTTTTTTTATTTATTAAACAGATTCTCCTCCATCTACTATTGTCCAACCATAACTATTAACTAAACTTTCTCTAGCAGGAATAGCTTCTGCTGTATATCGACTACCTCCAAAGTTAGTAGTAATTCCTGTAGGTGGAGAATTTAAAACCTCTTTTACTGAGATGCTGCTTAGAGTAGCAACTGTACCTCCATTGCTATTTATCGTAAACCCATCGTTCTGATTAGCGGCTGTAAAATAATTCACATAAGTTCCATTATCTGCTGCGGTTAGTATAGGTCTTGGTGGAGTGGAACTGTGTGAACGCCCAAATTTTAACTCTATTGAGCCGCTTGTAATATCTAAGTCCTCTATTACTAATTTGTAGCTTTTACCTATTTCAAAAAAACTACTAACCTGTGAGCAGGATGAATAAACTGTACCTCCTCCGCTTGTGTCGATTTGGCTACTATTTAAACTTAACCCACTTGCATTAAAAAATTGACCTCCAACTGATGATATACTCCAATCCTGCCCTACCTCTTTTACTGAGATGCTTTTTAATGTTAATGAAGTACCTGACAAAGTACTAGTATAAAATCTATTATTAGTACCTGAGCCTATAAAATAAGCAGTATGAACACCTACACTATCATCTACATAAAAATAAGCACCACCATTATAAAACCTTAAAGTCATACCTCCTACATTTTCAGTAACCTCATAAGTTACTTTATATTGTTTTCCTACAACTATAATATTACTCTGATACAGTTTAGTATTAATATCAAAAATAGCACCATTATTAAACTCTACACTACCATCAGGTACTACCCAATACTGCCCTACTTCTTTTACTGATATGCTGTTAAATACAGAACCTACACCTGATGAATATCCATTATTAATTCCTACTCTTCCCCCGCCCCAAGTGCTACTCCCTCCTACAGCATATATTATCTGTAGTCCTACTATTAATGAATAATTTCTACCTGCTACCCAAAGTGTAGTAGCTCCATCTAAACTCACTACATCTACAATTATTTTATATGAATTGCCTGCAGTTATTCCGCCTGTTGTTTGATATGCTAAACCTCCTGATGTTTTAGCTAATTGTTGAGTTTCTGTATTTATACTTGAAGAGCCACCCCAATTAGTATCTGTTACAAAGTTTGGATTAAGCATAAATTCACTACCTATCTCACTAAAATCTCCATTAAGTATCTCCTCTGCTCCTATCTCATCAAAATCTCCATTGCTTATAAGTTCAGGCTCTTGTACTGAACCTGAATCCTCCCATTGCATAAGTAATTCATCATAGTTAGCAGTTGATAGAGTTACATTTGTCATAAAACCACCCATACTACTTGTAGAGTTATCTATTATTGATGTAATATCCCATTGACTTATATTTTGGTCAAAATTATTAGCATTACGGAACATATGACCCATATCTTCAACATACTTCATCTCCCAATTATTTATGGGTTGGTTAAAATTATTGCAATAATAAAACATATATCTCGTCCTAGTAGCAGAACTTGTATCCCAATTATTTAAAGGCTGATTAAATGCGAAACATCTGAAAAACATTGTATAGAAATCAGTAACATTTCTAACGTCCCAATTATTAACAACTCCATTAAAGAAATCACAATTCCTAAATGTATTTTGTAAGTTAGTAGTTGAAATAATAGGAGCGGTAGTAGCAGTACAAGTCATATAAGTACATCCGAAAAATGAAGAATGCTCAGTTATATTAAATCCTCCCCAATTACTTATAACTCCCATCTTAAGCCTATCTCCTCCTTCATTAAACTTCCAACCTTTTACCTCTCTATAAATATTTATAGTATAAGTTCCTGCAGATGCATAGGTATGTAAAGTTTCTGCTTGATTGTAAGATGTTATGTTACTTGTAGTAGCATCTCCCCAATGAACTACCATATTTATATCTCCTGATGATATTAATGGTAATTGGAATTGGTCTGTATCTGATAATACTTTTTTTACTGATACGTTAGTAACGGTAAATTGCCAATCCCCTGCTGCAGAATTCCGTGCTACATTAATTCCTTGAGAATTGCTATTAGATTCAAAAAATATTTCTATATTTTGAGTTGCTCCTGTTAATGTTACTGCTCCATTTACTGAAGTTAACCCCCCTACATTACTAGAATTATCCTGAAATCTCATTACCTTACCTGCAGTACCACTTAACGTAGCGGTTAACTTATATTTTTCACCGGAAGTATATGTTAAACTTTGATAAATAGAAGCGTATGCCCCCCTTATAACATTTATTTCAGCAAGTCCATTAGATATTGTAGCGTTGGTTTTTGACCAATCTCCATTATCTCCTAAGCTAAAATCTGAATTATCAACCATTTCACTCCCCAAAGTACTACTATCAGTATCTACTGAAAATGTAAATGATTCATCTACAGGAAGAACACCACCACCATCTGTTATTGTCCAACCATAATCATTTACTAATTCGTTCCTAGCAGTTTCAGCGTCTCCGTAGAATTTATATTCACTATTCCCAAAGTTAGGAGTTAAGTCTGTAGGAGCAGTATTTAATATTTCTTTTACTGATACACTATTAAAAGTAATATCTACATTAGCAGTCGCTCTATAAAATTTTAAAGGAGTATTACCGGTTGGAGTAATTATCCTTGTATTTATTCCTAAAGTATTAAAAGTTTCTGTTATTCCTGCACCATCTATTTTTACACCTCCACTAACTCTCTCTGAAATATCTACAATTATTTCATATGTCTTTCCTGCTGTTAGGATATAAGTCGATGTTATTAACTCAGTAATAGGACTTGTATTTAAAAACTTTAATCTTGCCGTACTGCCATCAAATACAACATAATTATCAGTAGTTTCAGAACTTACTGTCCAACCTGTACCTAAAGGTAGTTGAGTAAAATCCCCATTAGTTACGAGTTCAGGTTCTACTACCGTAGGAGAACCTAACCATCCTGTTAATAAAGAATCATAGTTAGAAGTCCCAAGTGTTGCTCCTAACATTACGTCATTCATATTTGTTACTGATTCAATATTCCAATTACCTAAGTCTTGGTTGAAGTTAGTAGCGTAAGCAAACATACCCTCAATTCTAACAAAAGAACTAGTATCCCAAAAACTTAATGGTTGGTTAAAGTCATAAGCTTGATAAAACATATTGAGCGTAAGAGTAACAGAACTTACATCCCAATTATTTAAAGATTGATTGAATTCATAAGCTCTAAAAAACATATAACTCATCTCAGTAGCAGAACTTACATCCCAATTATTTAATGGCTGATTGAATTTATGGGCTGCATAAAAAACACCAAACATACTTTGTGCAGAACTTAAATTCCAATTATTTAAAGGTTGATTGAAATTATCACAATTAGCAAACATATAATTCATATATATAACAGAACTTGTATTCCAATTATTTATGGGTTGATTGAAGTTATTGCACCCTAAGAATACTTGTTGCATATCTACAACTCCACGAGTATTCCAATTATTAACAACTCCATTAAATAATAAACAATTTCTAAAGGTCTGATACAGATTTGTAGTTCCTATAATTAGAGAGTCAGTAGCAGTAGCAGTCATATTAGAACAGCCTTTAAACGTTTGAGTATCAGTTATAGTAAACTGTCCCCAATTACTTATATCATTTATTTTAAGTTTATCTCCTGAATCAGAAAACCTCCAACCCCTAACCTCATTAGTAATCTTTATAGTATAAACTCCTGATGCAGCATAAGTGTGAAGAGTTTCAGCTTGATTATAAGTTGTTATAACATCTGAAGTTCCATCTCCCCAATCTACATTCATACTAATAGCTCCATTTGAAACTAAAGGTAATTGGAATTGGTTTGTGTCTGATATTACCTCTTCTTCACTCCCTAATGTCTGACTATTAGTATCTACCTCAAAAGTAAACTTTATATTTGAGTCTTTTTCAGCATTACTAGGTCTTCCATCTACATATCCAAGTCTTTCATTTGGATAGTTATGGATAGTTTGATTATTAACATAAGAACCTAAAGCTGAAGTATCTTCTATATCTGATGACCTCAGCAGTTCCACAAGATTACCATACTCATCACTAACAAGAGTTTTAGAATATAATGAGTCTTCTTCTGTTGTTACTTCTTTTATTGATATGCCTGTAACACTTCCAACTGTACCTGAAGCATTAGGTCTCACTCTTACTCTATCAGTATTTGTAGCTGTAATTATTTGAGAATAAATACCTGTAGTGTATCTATTATCCCCTACAACACCACCAAAAGTCATAACAAAATTACCTGAATATATAGATAATACTTGAAAACTTAAAACATAAGACTTTCCTATTTCAGCAATAGTAGTTCCTTGATTTAGGTCATCATTTGAAGTCCCATCACAACTGAAAAATCCTGCTATTGTTTTATCCCAATTTGAATTAGCGTTCCAATCAGTTCCTGCAACAGCATTACTTCCATTCTCTATTTCTTCAGCACCTTCAGGATTAGTATCGTAATAAACATTACCCTTTGAAAGACTTACAATTCCTGTATCACTAGTAGACATAGAAGAACTGTTAATTGGATTCCAATTTTGTTCAGACGCACTATTCCTTCTAGGTATATTTTGGTGTGATTTAGTTTTATTATATGTTCTCATATTTATTTTAAGTGTAATCTATAATATCAGTATTCTGATATACAGGATAATGTCCAACTTCTAACCATTGTATTAATTCAACTTTTGTTGATTCATTGTTAGCAGGACTAAATTCTGAAATTTTATTTACTCTCCACCAAGATTCATCAAGATAAACTAATTCTCTTAGGTCTAAATTTAATATATCGCTAATTTTTAAATTAATATAAACAGTTCTAATACGAGGAGCTTGCTTTAATTGCTCTATCATATTTTTATAATATGTTGTATATAATCCCGGCACTTCATTTACATTAAACTGACCGGGAGCTGTAAATAATTCATCATTAAAAGATAGCGATGGTCGTTGAGTAATTGAGTGTATTCTTTCTTCCCAATCTACAAATGTAGCTCTAGGGTAAACTGTTTGGTTTTGAAATGGACTTCCATTACTAAATACTCTAGACCAATATGTTTGAGTACCACTTGCATTAGCAACTAAACCATTTGGCATCGTTGTGTAATTTACAGGATTTTCCCAACAATAATAAAATATTCGAGGAACAAAAGAAGCCATTAGCTGTGCAGGTCTCCATTGGCTATTTCCTAACCCTATTCCCGCATAACAATCCTCATTCCATAAGTTAGGAATCAAGATAGGAGCTTTTATAGCAGTAGAATCATCGTGAGCATCATTGTCCCAAACCTGCGTAGATGAAGAGAATAAATTATTTATAATTTTAATCTCTCCCGACTCATAATTATCTCCTAGATTTTCATTATAATTAAATAATTTAGTTGTGTCTCCATATATGTTAGATTTAAAGTTTTGTTCCTGCTGAAAAACATCTGAGTTGTCTTCTTTATATCCTATTGTTAGTTCTCTTTTAAGTCCTATATCATAATCATCTACTATATCTTTAGATAAATCTACTTTCATATCCCAATTTGAAGAATATTCTTTTGATTTAAAGAATTTATTAAAAGGCTCTATATATACTGTTTTAGACTGAACATCAGTTGTAAAATAAAGATTAAACAACTGAGATATACTTTTTATGTAATCCGTTTGACTAACACCACAAGGAAGTATATTGTTATAATTGATATACCCTCCTAATTTTATAGATGCATCATCAAATGTAATTGACATACTAGGTCTAGTAGAACCTGCTGTTGCTGCAGAAGAATTATATCCGAATAATAAATCTACATCAGGCTCGCATCCTATTATATTTTGTGTATCAATCTTCCCTTGAAGCTCTATTGTGTCTCCAACTGATAGAACAACACTACCCGGAGGTATAGATGTATTTCCATTAGAAACTTGTCCACATAACACATAAGCATAATCTAATGGCAGCATATTTGGACTACCCCATCCCGATGATGTAGTGCCTACATAAGCAACACCCCCTGAAGCGTAAGTAACTTTAACTCTACTAGCGTAAGACCACATATCAGATGGAGCGGATGGAGTCCATCCCCATTCACAGGTCTCACTATAATTACCACAACTACCAACTCTTAATGTAATCCAAAATCCCATTTGAGCATTTATTGAGTATTGACCTGCTCTTTGACAAGTCCAAATTCCTGTTGCATTGTCATAAGAGTTTGAATTATCTTCAACACTAACATCTAATATGCAGGTTTCCCAACCTATATTATTGTTACCCATTCCAACATCACTACCAAATAACTGAAAACTATTATCATTCCTTTCCTGCAGACTACTAAAATGAATAGAATCATCTACAGCCGTATTTGATAAAAAAGGAAAAGTATTTAAAAGTCTACTAAAATGGTCTGTTTCAATAAAAGAAGAGTCAATAGTGTATCCTATTCCATTAAATATTCTTTTAAGCATATTTTTAACATAGTATGAAGGCTGTAAATCAGGATGTTTTGTTTCGTCAAATGTATTTACATAGTTAGCTAATCCACCTACACCAAAGTCTTTATAAGATATTAAAGGATATTGAATATCACTATTAGAAGAGTTTTTTAGCCAAGTGTTTTCTATTTCTTGGTAGTTATATAAAAACTCTTCATCAGCACCAAAAACCTCACATAGAAATTTATCTTTTAGCAAACTCATCCAACTAAAATTACCCCCATAAAGAGTACAAGAATAATACTCAGGATTTGATTTCTGTATAGAACTCTTAATTTGAATAGTTCCTTCAAAGAAAGGAAGCCCATCAACCAACACCCTACAATCTTTTACCCCAAATGTTTGCTTGTCTACTTGGTCTACAGTTGATTTCCAAACATTGTTTAATATACTGTTATTTTTTGCTGTAGCAGGAATATTAAAAGTCTGAGAATAATCTCCAAATCTACTCTCTAAATCCTTTCCATCTGAAATATTATATGATATGTTTAGAGGAAAATCTTGACTATTACTAACTTCTAATTTTCCATATAAACTTTTATCTTCATTTATAACTTGCGTTGTAGATGCAGTACTAACACTTTGATAAACAACATCTAGCTTTGATATTATAACATTTACTCCTGATTCACTAACTACAGTACAATCAATATATCTATCACTAGCAGTAAATGGAGCTACTGAATCAGTTTGATTGAATTGAATAACAGCACTATTAGTACCAATAATTAATGGATGTGTAGGATTCCAAGCAGGATTATTAGAAAATCTTATACCTCCCGCAGGAGCAGTCATTAAAGTCTGCAGTCCTGTAGTATTTTGCAATGGATACAAACTCTCTCCAATGGTAATCATATCTTCATTAAGATTAACAGCAGTTACATCTACATCTACTCTACCAAAGAGAGGAGTTGTTCCTGTTGGAGTATTTTTAACATCAGCTATACCATAAATAGTACTTATGTTATAAGGGGCATCAGGAACTTCAGTTATTTTAATTAAATTGAAGGAAATATCACTTCCTTGCACAAAATATCCCGGAGTAAACCCTTTATATTCTATACTAAAAACTTCATTACCTCCTACAGAAACAAAATCTACATACTGAGAGGCTGTATTTTGAGGGTAAAAATGAAATGCTGTAGTCGGTTGTGTTACAGGTGTCCATTCTCCTGCTCCTGCCGTTCCATATATAGGAGAGTTATCTCCTCCTAAATTATTATAAACTTGTCCATTTATAGATACTCCATTATCAAGTGCGTGTGTACCAAGCTTCCAAATACCATTTCCCAATGTATCTCCGTTGTCAAGGTCTATTTCTAATCTATATGTTACTCCTGCAGTAAGACCTTGTATTGTTTGGTATATTCCTGAGCTTGCCTGAGCACCACCACCTGTCCCGCACAAAGAATTACCTTGAAAAAGCTGACAAACTGCTGCACTTTGATTTATGTTAGGAAGAGAATTTGTTGCAGTTCCATTTACACCAAGACCTATATCAATACAAACAGTTCTAGCTCTCCTCCACTTAGCACTTCCTGATTGTTGTTGAGATATATTTCCTAGAGTCATAGCTAAACCTACAGCATCTTGCGTAGTATAAGAATTATAAGAGCTTGCAAATCCTCCACTACCTCCACTAGAACTATTAAAATCTCCATTTTCTACAAGATTTGTAGATAGAGGCACATTATTAGTTCCATAAAAAGTAATTTCTCCTCCCGTGCCTAAAGGTACAGGAGTGTCTCTATAGAATATACCGCAAAATCCTCCACTAGCCCCATAGGCAGTACCAATAGCGAAAGAACAGGGCGTCCAAATTGTACTTGAAGGAGTTCCATTTGCTCCTCCCCTATTAAAACTAATATAATTTTCAGTAAGACTACATCCTGCTTGACCTATATTTAATTGATTAACTTGACTTCCTGAGAATCCAGTATCCCAAACATTATTTGAATGAGTTGTAGTTACTCCTCCTCCTGTTGTTACTGTTTCTAACTCAGTATCTATAATTTCTATTTCAATAGACTTTGAACTCATTTAATTTCTTTGTGTATTTATTTCGTGAGATTCAGAAAATTCTATGTTCATTTGAACTAACCCTTCTTCCTCATCAACTAAAACAGAACTTGAATTAGTTATTAATACAGGCATATACCCTAATTCACTAGGTCTAGCTTCGTCTGTATTACCTAATGAACTTAAATAATCATAACCCTTAGTCTTTTGAATTACCCAAACATTTGGAGAGGTTAAAATTTCTTCTAACCAAGTAGATTCTATAGGTGTTAGTGGGTCTGTATATACCGTTAAATTTCTATTGGCATTTGTATTTAAAGCTTCTCTTGAGTGAGGATATATATTAGCTCCAATACTGCTATTAGCAACAGTACCATAAGCTTTATTAGGGAATTTTCTATCAGGACTCCTTCTTTTAATTATATCTTGGATTACCTCTACTGAAGCACTTATATTTCTTTTAGCTGTATATGTATCAATCCCTCCTAGTCTATTTACCCACATAAACTTAACTCCATTTTCATAACCTAAAACATCACTCCAATTACCCTTATCTTCTAAATCTAATTCATAATACATATGACGGCTTAATTTAACTTGTGAGCTACTTCCTGTAGTAATCGAAACAACACTAACTCTGTAGTATTTATTTGTAGCAGTTATTGGGCTAGCTACATAAGCTGAAGAATGAGACCTTATGTTAGCTCCGTTATTATGTAGGTTTATCCAATTTGGAGATATATTTTGAGCAAACTGTCTATACTGAGTGTTGTGTAAATTATTGCCTGCAGTAATTCTAGCCCTTCCTCCCATCATAAAGTCCACTAAATAAACAGTATTAGAAGAACTGAAATTTTTATTAGGGGAGTAATCTACTCGTAAAGCAAAACCATCTTTATATGCACTTCCCGTTCCTAAAGAACTTTGAAACCATTGTAAATATTCTGATTGAGAATCTAAACTAACTTTCTTAAAATACACATTTGCTGTTGAAGTCCCATCATTAGGAGAATTAGTTAAAAACCTTTTAGTTCCTGCATAATAAACAAGTTGCCTATCTTTAAGATTATGCCTGTCTGACCATTGAGGAGCAGAATTAATTACAACAAAATCACTAATCTTTCTATCTGAAGGACTATCTGTAATTTCTAATGTTCCGTCTGATTTCATTACTTCAAATCTAGCTCTAACCCTAATTCTTCTTTCTGCTCCATTAGCTGTAAGATTATACATACTAGCTGCAGTTGTATTTGGAGTTAAAGCTATATCTTCCATAACCCATTGACCGTTTAAACCCCCGTATAAATTAGGCTGAGTGCTTGCATTAGTACCTCCTTGAGGTCCTGTACTCCCATCATTCAATCCACCCCAAGTACCTATATTATTCGGTATTAAACTGTAAGATAGTAAATCTGCACAAATATCACTTATATCTATTGTAAATCGATGACCACTTAAAGTAGGCTCTTCATTAGGTCTACCATTCCAAACCTTAGGAATATCTTTTGATTTTTTTATACTACATATCTTTTTGAAATCGTTTGCTGTTGTAACACTTGAGTGAATCGCTGTTGTTCCTTCATAAATATCAAATATAACATTTACTAAGTCTCCTGCAACTCTTATCCCACCTGCACCTGTCCCTTCTTGAGATTGAGTTAGATTTGTATTTTGCCACCAAACCTGTAATGTTACAGGAGCGTTTGCACTATGAATATAAGTATCTAAGTTCCCTCCATAAACATCATACACATAACCTCCATCATTTAAAGCTAGTGTAGAATACGCTCTTGGAGATATACTAAAGAATATATTAGTGTTGTTTAAAGCTTGTGCCATTTGTTAATATATTTTATATTTATTATTTAAGTAATTTATTACTGCAGTTTGTTCTGTTAAACTTAAAGCTCTATTGTATATTATAAGCTCCTGAACATTTCCATCTAAATTACCTAAATGAGTTCCGTTTCCTATTTTAAATTTAGCAGCATTGTATGTTTGAGTGCTATCGTAACTTGCCATAGTTCCTTCTTGTATAAGAACATTATTATACTGAAGGCTTAAATTAGATATAGATGATTCTAGCTTCATAGTTGCTATATGGTACTTTGAACTATCCCCATTCCATATCCTTCTAGCGTTCCACTCCCCTGAACTCTGAGAACTATCAGCTAAATTACAATATATTCTTTCTGAAGAACTTCCTAAAGATATTTTTGCATTTCCAAACTCATAACTAAAGTAAGTGCTTTCTTCTGAATTAGGAGCAAATGCTCTAAAGTTATCAGCAGTCATACCCACCATAGTACCATCATTAGAATTTGCACTAGCATCAGGAATAGTAGGGAATGTTGCCCCATCTCCCATTCTCCACCAACCAATAAGACTTGGAGAGCTAGTTGCTAAAGTTGTTAAGTCGTTTGGATTACCTAAATTATACAGCTCAACAATTTCAGCAGTAGATAATTCTTTATCATAAATACTGCATTCATCTAAATCTCCAACATAAGGATTGGTATTCCCATTTCCTAAATCAAGAGAAGATGTAGTTGTCTGCATACCATTATAAGTACCACCTTGATGAAATGAGCTTTGAGATTCTACTCCATTTACATATATTTTCATTCCTGCAGTAGTACCACTACCATCATAAGTAGCTGTATATAAAGCCCATTCTCCTTTCTGATTGATATTCAATACCTTTGCGTTTATATACCCTCCTGCTATATTATCATAAATAAAAAAGTGTACATCTCCTGAAGAGTACACAGGTCGAAAAGAATACTCTGCCTGACCTACTTCATATTTCTCTATCCACCCCCTCCAAGGCTCTGTAGGGTCTACATTTGCCCAAACACTAAGGCTGAATGGTTGGTCGTTTCCTGCTCCATCTGTAAATGAGAAAAGCTGACCTCCTGCTCCACCTGCAGGGTTGCCACAATCAACAACATCTCCTGCTCCTTCAAAGTTTGTAGAGTATGTATTTGTAAATGGAGTAGTTACAGGCTCTGCTTGTGCAACTGTAAATATTGTAAAGTCTGTATTAATAGGACTATTAGTAACTGATTCTAATTCATCAGCAGTTCCATCAAAGTTTATTCTTGTTTTATCTGAAGCTCCATCATAAGGTATTCTTAATGGCTGTTTTGTTGCTGTAGATTGAGCAGCATTGTTATTGTTTCCTGATTGGTCTTGCCAAGCACTTATTCTTTTAGTTGGAGTGTCAAATGTAACGCCACTATCAGCCCTTAACCAAGTTGATAAATTAGGTATCTGAGTAGGGTAGTGTGTTGGTATGCTACCTAACATACATCTTGTAACTCCTCTCATTGTAAAGCTCATCTTAATTTGAATAAGCCTGTCATTTGCAACTTCTTTTACTCTTTTTATATCAATAGATTCGTCTAGGAAGTAAACCCCCACTCCTGCTCCTGTAGGATTCTTAAAGTTAATCATTACATTATTTAGCCATTCTAAAGCTAAATCCTCTAAGTTATCCCATTTTTGTTCTAGTAAAACTGATTTCTGTGATGCTGTTTGATATAAATCAAAGAAATCTATCTCAAAATCATAAGATTCCCATCCATTATATATTTCAGGTATTTGTGAGTCAGGTGGTATTATCATCATATACGGATATTGCGTATTATGATGTTGATTTACTTCAAATTCATAAGCAAAGTCCTTATCCCCGTAAGTCCATTTGCTTTTCATTGCAGCTACTATATCTGTTAGTCTTGTTATTGCCATATTATTTATTTATCTGCATATATAGCCTCTTGAACTGCTCCCTCATAATCTGACTTAGCGTTTTGCCAACTCAAGTAGGTTAATACCTTGTATAAGTTTGTATTCTTAACGCTATCTATCTCATTCATTCCTTTTATTGTAAAAATTTTCTTTCCTGCTAATTCAAATAAACTATTTAACCATCCAAAAGGTTTTATGTATTTTTTATAATAACCTTCTGAAGCTACCTTTCCTTTTATACTTCCACCGCCTCTTTTCTCTCCTCCGAATACATTTCCAAAACTTTTCCCAATATTTGACTTTGTTTGGTCAAAAAAAAACTAAACTCCATTATGATGTCCATTTTTAAGTTCTTGAATTTCTCTGTTTTCTTTGCGACTTCATCTTCATCATACTCCTCTCCTAGTCTCCTGCATAATATAGCCATTTGCTCAGGTAAAACATCATAATGACCATTAGTCATTGCTTTTTCATTCATATCTAACTGAGTAGACTCTATATAATCCCCAAAAGTATTATCTTTCATATTATCTTTAGGGAAATAATAAATTTCATCTTCAAACTCAAAGCTTTCAACTCCCTTAGGCTTATATTCTTTTTGAAATATATTTATTGCACTCAAAACATCCATAGCTTTTTTGAAATCAACTCTTTCAATATCTTCATCACTAACTTGAGCTATATACTTGAATATCTCTTTATTCATATTAATAGCATCTCTTTCTTTAAGAAATTCTAAATTAGATTCGTTCATTTCATTAGTGTAATGCTCTAAGTGTGATTCAATCTTATCCTTGACTAATTTTTCAGTAATTTTTCCTTTTTCTTTATACTTTCTAAATATTCTATAAATTCCACACCAATAACTTAACGTCATATCTTCCCAATCGGTAGGTATGTTTATTGTCTTTGTTTTATCTCCGTCAATTACATCTATAAATAACATATACTATTTTTTCATTAAATTAGTTAGTAAGTCTTCTAGTTCTCCTATAGCTTCTAGTTTATCTAGCATTTTATTTGTATCAGAAGTTATCTTTACTGTATTCTCAAATAATCTATCAATAGCCTGTTCAACATCTTCACTATTATCATTGTTTTTTATACCAATTAAGAATCCTGTTGATGCATACATCATAAGATTTGGAATCATATAGCACCACTCATTGATTTCTTGCGGACTATTAGTGTATTCCTTGAATTTATTAGAATACCTAACAACATTAGATAAAAGGTCATTAATTTCTGAAAATTTACCTGTATTGGCATTTTCAGTTGCATCAAACATAATCTCTTGAATATCTTTTATATAATCCTTGAGATAGCTTGCGTGTTTTTTATTTATGGCTTCTATTTTCATTTATTCTTAATCTTTCGCAATAATATGAAAAAAAATCCGTATAGATGCGAAGTTTTTAAAAGTGATTACTCAAAATATAACACTTTTGAGTGATTCCACATATTCTTATTGACAGCCATAACTAAACAGTCTACCATATCATCGTGTTTTGCTGCAGGAAATCTAACAAGTTGGTTTAAAAACTCCTCATTCCACTTACCTTTTACCAAACTAACTCTACCGCTTTCTAATGAAGCACTTATATCCTGTACTCTAGCCACTTTATCTTTAGATGGTGGCTTATCTTCCCTTACATTTAGACCTGTTTCTTTCTTTAATGTCTGTACGATTGACTTTCCTGAAGCTTTTGGCTCAACATATACTCTACTTCTGTTTGAGTATCCATTCTTAACAACCCATTGTTGAATAAACTTAATTAAATCGGGAAATTCCTTATATACGTTGATACAATCTACTATTTGCCATTTATTATCTCTAAATGTATATGCGAGTAATGCAGAAGGGTCATTCTTCTCATTTGCAGTATATGCCGGGTCAATCACGAAATCTACAACTGTTTTCTCGTCTACATACTTTGTGCTGTCTATTTTAAACCAATCTGCCTTAATCATTCCCGAATTGATAGGTGTTGGGGTCTGCATAAGCTGTCCTGCGTAACCATAGCTACCTAAGGCTTGTTTATAGTCATCTAATATATCTCTACTAAACCTATCAGACCAAAATAAACCATTTTCATCATAATTATCTTCAAGTGCAGCAGGTTTTAGGTCTCTTGATAGTTCTGCGGGTATACAAATATGTTTATACTTCATTCTTGACTCGTGTCCAATCAAAAATCCACTTAAATCATTTTCGTGTATCCTTTGCATAATAACAATCCGAACTCCTGTCAATGGATTATTAAGTCTTGAGTAGAATGTTGTTCTATACCATTCGTTAGCGTTCTCTCTTTCAATTTCCGATGCTGCGTGCTGAGGAGACACAGGGTCATCCACAATAAGGAAGTCCCCTCCTTGCCCCGTAACAGTTCCACCTACAGAAGTTGCTCTCCTTACTCCCATAAAGTTGTTTTCGTATCTTGCCTTTAGATTTTGGTCTTTTTTAATGTGAAATATATCTCCCCATCTGTCTTTAAACCAATCTGAGGTTATAATATCTCTACTTCTAGTTGCGTGTTCTATAGAAAGGTCTGCTGAGTAGGATGCGGTAATGAATCTAAGCTTAGGATTCATAATCCAAGTCCATACAGGGAACATAACGGTAACGAGTATTGATTTCGTACTACGGAATGGGATATTAATTACAATATCTTTTGTTTTCGGTCTATTCTCATTTATTCTATTTGCTTCTTCCTGCAGAATATCACAAAGATATTTATGATGCCAATTAGTAGAAAGAGGAATAGAAGGCTCAATGATATGCCAAGCTTTTTTAAAGAATTCATAGAAAGATAATTCGCAAAGTTTTTTTTCTAATGCCTCTTGTATAGGGTCATTAGCTTTCTCCTTCAATTTCTTTTAATTTAGCTTTAATATCATCAATAGATATATCATCATTAAAATCTATCTTGATTTTTTTAGAAGTATTGTCTGTTATCTCGTTAGAAGAGAGTTTAGGAACAGTATAATTCATTAATTTAGTAATTGCTCCAATATAAGCTTCAGGACTTTCTTCAAATAACTTATCTAATGCTATTTTGATTTTATATGAATGTCCTTCCAATGCCCAAGCCAAAGCAGACCTACTCATTTTTGTTATCTTGTTAGGCTCTCCTTTTTTTCTTCCATTAGGATTACTAAGTTTTGGTGGATTTTTTTTTGTAATTTTTTCCACCTCAATATTACTATCCATTACTTTTTTTCTGAGCATTCTTCTTTTATCTTCCTCTTCCATAGTATATATATTAAAGTTTTTTTATTGAATCAGTCAGTTTATTAATATAATCATCTAGCTCGTCATCTAACATTGATATAATCTTCTCATCATTACTTTTATCTTCAATTATTTCTTTCTCTTTATTGTATGTAAATGAAATTACCATATCTTCTTCTCCTCCTTCTATTCTAACATCTAACTTACCTTCCATATGAAGTTCTTCCATCATAGACTCTGTAAAGTTAAAATTATACTTCACTTCTGCGTACTCTTTCTTTTTATCTTCCATATTTTTTTTATTTTTTATGACTGACTACAATCTTTATAAAGTATTAAAATAATTCCTGCTCCTACTCCTGCTGTAACACCAGTAAAGTCTCCCATAATTATTTGTCCATTTAATAAATACGCACTTGTAATAACAGCACATCCTTCACTTGATATATTAGATGCAGCTAAAGTGGAAAATACTCTAGCAGGTCTTCCACTTGCATCTCCATTATAAAGCACATCTATTCTCCATACCTTATCTCCTGTTCCCGCAGTCCATTGCTCATTTGCTCCTAATACTTCTATCGTTCCACACTTACAATTTTGTTCGTATAATAAATCAGCACTATATATTGGTGCTACATTTGTTGTTATTCCTGTTGGCTCTGCCATTTTTTT
>Ga0308024_1000140_pt1 | contig 31415 bp, 23 predicted proteins | sample Neamet420_FD_201295 | JGI IMG/M metagenome (GOLD analysis project Ga0308024, IMG submission 201295) | Marine microbial communities from water near the shore, Antarctic Ocean - #420 | ecosystem: Environmental > Aquatic > Marine > Unclassified | place: Southern Ocean | collected 2014-10-03
CATGCAAAGGGTTATTTTGGTAATTAATTTCGTCGGACATGCCTAATTGCACCTAATATAATTCATTAAGTAAATTATACCTCATTGCAGACACCGATGGAGCAACACCCATGGGAAAAGTACTAAGCCAACAGCAAATCAAAGGCACTGCTGAAAGAGACAAATCCCACCAAAACTTTTCAGACATCCTCTATCCTAGTGCAAAAACAAAAAGAGACTATTAAAACAGTGATTTAGACGTGTTGAATCTTGCCCTCAACCACCAGCACGGGTATCATGCGTGCTCTCATATGGGCCTGTGGCGCAGCGGTTAGCGCAGAGGACTCATAATCCTTTGGTCGTCAGTTCAAATCTGACCAGGCCCACCATATGAAAACCCATAGTATTCAATACTTTGGCGTCAAAAAAGCCCAGTTATATGCTGGGCTTTTTTATATCTAATTACCTACGGGGAACATAGGGGGAACTTCAAACCCTAATCCAGTCCTCTCGTAGTTATATAAATCAAGAGCCTGTATAAGCCACCAACTGAATTGTTGTAGGCACAAAAGGCGCATTAACTTCGAGCGACGTAGTTTTTGTTGGCCTGCCATACCCTCGGTCAAGTATTGCAGTAGCAGCCGAAATCCTAGCCGCATCACTCTGACCTGACTTCATGACATTTACCAGTGTATCTAAGGCGTCATTGGTATGCTGTCGAGCCAACTCAGATAGGTTGAACTTAAGCTCAGACGTTGCCTTATTAACAGCTCCTGTGGGCCTACCTGAACCTGCTCTCATACCGCCATGTGATGCCATGTTGATTTCCTTTTGATAAACCTATACGCCAGCGCTGTAAACCTAATAGGTGTATTTTAACACATGGTGATATAAGACTACGTATACTTACCATCTACTTGGACATTTAGGACTATTTTTAGCTCGGGGTAATGGACGTTACCCCGAGCTGTCACAAAGGCTCAGCGCCACGTCTCTTCCAACATCAGTTAAGTGCCTTAGAGCTATGTTGTTCGACGCGTTCGTTCATCCAGCATTATTACGCTACCAATGCTCATTAGCTCTGCTTAGGAGCTGCTGCAAGGCTAAAAATCAGAATTATTCCTATATCTATAACAGTTTACGTCGGTAGCATCCATCATAAAGCTTAAGCTGTTCGAGGCGGTTATATTGAATTTTTGCATTAGGGACGTTTGTTTATTGAGCGCTTCGTTGATTGCGATGCACGCATTCAAAGTATTGATCTACCCATTTATGTGGGAGCGAGTTGACTATGGATTGGGGCGTTATTAAGAACGGCTTACATCGCGCTACAGGCCGCGCTCAGCAGTAGGCTACTTTTTTTGGTAACATAAAGCGCTAAACCATGACCCAAGGAAGAAAAACATGCTCGCGAATAAAGTAATAGCTTGCTCATTGTTAATATCGTCTTTCCTCGCTACAACGGCGGCCTCGTCTAATGACGATACTGAAACTAAGGGGCCAGTGGGTAATTCTGATGGTGCTCCTAGATTTATTTATCAGACAAAATGTACCGAGTTTGAAAATAAAAAATACTGCTTCTCTTTAGCAGATGCAGGATTCAAAGATGTTATTGTTCGAGGGAAGGACGAATTACCATACGGCACAATCAAAGTTCAATCTGTTCTAGCTCAGTGGCCAAAAGGAGAAGTGTCTGAAGATTCTGACGGTAACAAATGGTACTGGGGTCATCTATACGATGGTTATTTACAGAACTCTGTTGCAGATGAGGTCGTTTTCAGTGACCTAGAAAATTTACCCCAAGTTTCACGGTGGGCGTCAAAAGCAGTGGTTCAAGTATACGGTGATCGCTGTATGTTAAATCAAACTCAGCCAGGAACCAGTTATCCAGACAATATAAATTGGCAGTTTGCAGCCACGCCGGGGACCGGATTTTTTATCGCCCCAGATTTGATAGTTACAGAGTTGAGTGTTGCGTTAAAATTTGAGGAGGCGGACGACGACTACTGGCTGGGGGGTGTTGAGCCAAACCCTTTGACAAGAGAAAAATTATCCTGCCAGGACAAGTCGGACATCTTTTATGACAATCCTGATAATATTATCGAGGTCGGTGTAGGGCCTATCATTCAAACATTTGATGGAACTTGGGGTTCAGGAGAGGTAGTCGCCAAAAGCGAGCACTTTGCGCTTATAAAATTAGAAAAAGGATCTAAAGACTCAAACCTATTTATTGATGACTGGCAAAGTTGGTCTAGTGTGACTAAGGACATCAGTACTCTACAAATTTCTCCCGCAGACGTTAGCAGAGATGATTCTGTTGCTGCAGTTCATAACCCCTTGCGGGGTCGTGGGGCTGGAGGGTGGCATATTACACCAGGTAATATTATTAACAATTGCGAAGACTGGTTTGATCTTAGTATCTATGGAGGGTCCTCATCAGATGCATTTGCCATCGACATATGGTCAGATAGCGGGAGCCTCGGAGCGCCAATACTTAATAAGACGGGTCATGTAGTCGGTATGATCAAGGGCCGCTATCCCAGAGACCCTGATGAGTGTTATGGAACGGCCCATACAAATCAAAACTCCCTCGGTGTTCTTTCGACTTTTTTTGCTGACCCCAAAAGCTCAACTGTGGCGCTAGGTAGTCTTGCTCTACGCGAATTTATATCTGCCTATGATGACCAACAAGTAGCCGTCACCAACGCTGATACATTCGCTGTTAGCGACCATACGAGCTGGCCGCTTAATGGAAATACCCTAGCGACAGCGAACTTTGAAGTTGTTGACCACGGCGACTCTTTCACAACCTCAGGATTTCCAAAAAGTGAAATCAAAAGTCCAGCCTTTCATACCATTAAACAAGCCACTGTGATGTACATCGCGGCACAAGGATGTTCTATCTGTGAAGCAGGCAATCTTACCGATGACTTTAGTGATAGCTGCCTCTGTACCGGCTTCGCCGTTAGTAAAAATTTGATCGTAGTAAATGACCACTGCGTAAGCGCTCTGGCACAGGGCGCTGAAACCACGTTCAAAACCTTCCATGGCCAGATGGTTACTGCGACCCTAGTTAATCGCACTAGCCTAGACTCTGGTGATATATGGGAAAAGTTACAAACTGGGCCGAATCCTGACAATAGCCCTAATAACACAAAAGGTGATGTGGCTCTTTTGAGAACGGATCAAGAAATGGACCTAGTGCCGATAGAATTTGCCGATTCAAACCAGCTTTCCCGAAGGCAGCCTCTTATTACTGTGGGTCATCCAAGTCTTATGCTGCGGTCAGGTCCTTATGTTACAAGTGCAGGCGCATTTATAGGCCACGATGTAAGTGATCGAAGCAAACTGTATTACACTCTGCCTTCAGCACCAGGGGCCAGTGGTTCTGGAGTTTTTGACCTCGATGGAAAATTAGTCGGGCAAATTGCTTGGGGTCAAGTCGCCTACATGGCAGCCAACGATTCTTGGGTGAAATCAGAGTTGGGTAATGAGACGACCAGCATCGATTCATCGAGCCTTCACTACCCTCTTCGTCCACGGCCTTTTTTGGTAGGTCCACGGGTACAAGTGGGACTTGGTGGCTCATCCGCTGGCTCATCCAGCAACCACATTAGAGATTTAATTGAATATTGGGCTCCAGGAGAATTACCAGTCCGAAAGTAGGCTATAAAAACCACCTCACTAAATCTGCGAGTTGACCCTTTAGTTAAGGATGCCGTTAGCTATGCCGCCAACCAAGAAGACAGGAGCGTTGCCAATAGGTTGTTTTATTGATGTCTCTTCACTGTAATGGCCAAAGGTAAGGTTTGGTTCTTTATGAACTACTATATTCATGGCAATCTTTTCAACTGCACCCGACTACCAGAGTAGTTGTTAGAACCCAAACCACCATAGCCCTTGCCTCGCTTCTTAGCAAAGTATGAGCATCTGTAAAGTTTTTGCTGCTTTAGCTATCGTACTACCCATATCACACTTCCTCCAACATCGAATAAGCACCGTAGGGCCATGCTGTGCAGCGCGTCCGTTCATCCAGCACTACAACGCTACCAATACTCATTAGCTCTACTTAGAAATTGCTGTAAGGCGTAAAATCAGAACCATTCCTAGAACCAATATGTTAAATTATTAAGGATATTTATTTTAAAGTTTAAGTTATTAGAGGCAGTTATGTTGAAACTTTGTATCCGTATTGTCTGCGTATTGACCGCATCACTTTTGGCAACGCTCGCAGTGTCCCAAGATATGTCAGGCTGGTCAGACAAGACGCTGTGCAGGCTTGCAAAAGCTAGCCCAAACAATGATGAGTATAAAACTGAGTCTTTAAACCGTGGCTTAGGCTGTGTCGGGGCAATCAAACCCTTATTGCCCGTTAAGCTTAAAGCGAGTGAACCTGAATTCCATTTGCCACAGGTTGAATGGACTAAGGATGGCGACTATCGGTATACACAGATACCCAGCAAAAGCGGTGTAATCAGGGTGCTTGGTTACCAAGGCGTGCCAAAAGCTGATGTAGCATATATTAAAAAGGCAATGCAACAGTCTGCCAAGTATCTAACTGGGAAGCCCATGGTTGATGTCTATGCTTTGCTTTGGCATTCGAGCCGCAGTAACCTTCATGAAGTGGCTAAAGACTGGTGTGCTATTGCCAACAAACACGATGCATTGTGTTTAAAAGAAGGCGGCGGCTTTGGCTTTGATAACCCCGATGTTGCCAGCGGTGGTTATGAAGTTGAAGGCTCGGTGGGGTTGATTGAAGGTACTCAAGGGTGGTGGAAGTTAGGTAAGTTTGATTCTGGCCCTGTGACCATCGCCATGCATGAATACTTCCATGTGCATCAAAATTTATTGCTTAATTGGTTTGAAGATGAGCACCGTATCGGGGTGCCTAGTAATGACGGGCGTATTTTCCTTCCTACTTGGATCGAAGAGGGTGGAGCCACATACTTTGCAACAAATATGTTGGGGTATTACGATTATCAGAACTATAGCGAGTACATGAGTAAATTGCTAGATGAACTCTTTGACGAGCAGGTTAAGCCTGCATTAAGACGCGGCGTTATCCTGTCCCTAAAAGACCATGAGACAAGCCAAAGCATTGACAAGATCAGGGAAAAAGCAGACACCAACATGCAGTATCAAGGGGGAGCTTGGGCGCATGCCCTACTAGCTCATTTAAACCAAAGTAATAACGGGGCCTTTCACTCGTTTTATAAAGACCTAGCGGAGATGGAAAGAGACGCCCGAAATAATGGCCGACCCAATACAGGCTGGAAGGATTCATTCAAAGCTAACTTTGGACGGAGTGTCGAAACATTTTATCAAGAATTTACTGATTTTATGGGTTGGAGCAAGCAACGAAAGTTAGCGATTCTCCTGCATGCAGGCCAGTAAACCCAATAATCAAAACTGTCTGTGTATTTGGCTGGAAAGGTATTAGTACGTGTGGGTACGTCTCAGGATTCATGGTTAAAATCAGAACTTTTCTTATGGTTAAAGTGCTTTGGTGGTAGCGATAAATATTGTGAAATTGAAGTCACTAGGGGCAGTTGTTGAATTTCCGCATTAGGGCGATATGTTTATTGAGTGCATCCTTAGTTAGTTTTTTAACCTCACTCGACTACCAGAGTAGTTGTTAGCACCCAAACCAGCATAGCCCTTGCCTCGACATTTAGCCAAGTAAGAGCATCTGTAGAATGCTTCCGCCAATGCATCGTCATCACCACGATGTACTTTATAGAAGCAGTTCTTTGGCACGTATGGCCTAGCATGCCCCCTAACAGACCAACGTTCCTGCAACCAACCCAACAGTGCTGAAGGATGCCGTATCTTATTAGCATCGATTATAAGCATTACATGATAATGCTGGCTCTTTGAACGCTCCTGCTCACGTACCCATAGGTAACCAAAGCGCGTGCATTTGTAGTGGCTGTAGAGCCGTTTTCTGACCTTACACATGAACCTAGACAGCTCAGTGTTGCATGGCGTGTATTTGTCACAGTGCAAGTCGAACCTAACAACGATTACTTTGTTGTGGTGGCTGAGCATTGCCTGCATTTGCCCGTGCATAGTGTTTAGAATGTCTGTGTAACATGCGTACTTGTTATTGCTAGTGTTGATGCCATACGAGCGATCGTCTATTTGGTATGGGCTTTGGTTTGTCGTATTCATTAGATGGCCCTGCTATAAGATAATATGAAACACCTACCAACTTACAAAATAAACGAACCAAGCCAACCATAGCCCGATTCGCATTATTGCTAACGATTATTGTGGTGGGATATTTTTAGGCATCTTATACGGCCTAAACAAATACAATGAGCAGGTAAGCGCAGAGCAATTACGAATTTCGTTCTTATAACCCTCCTCTAAATGATCTTTAGTGCAACCCATACATTCGGCACACTTGGCATCGATCGCCCTCTTCCGGCTTGGTACAAGACTAAAAAACCGCTCTACAAGGTTATGCATTCGCATAGTTCACCTCAGCTAATTTTGAGGTTAGTGGTTTGGTGTTAATGATCTGGTATTCGCCAGTGTGGGTATACATTCGCGCTTCAAGAAATGAATCTAAGTCAGCTTGACGGTAAAATACTCTGCTACCCATTTTTACAAATGGGAGTTGCACAGCACCTCTAGACCTCCAATCTTGAAGTGTGGTTGGTTTCAATCCTAAATAGGCAGCAGCACTAGCTTGGTTACGCATGGTCTCGAACATTTGAACCTCTTAATCATTGTGGAACATTGATATAACAAGGTCGACCATACTTTATGTCAAAACGCGGAGGTACTCCTGTAAAGTTAAATTAGGGGAGTCATTCGTTGATTTATATGGGTTTTATTTACTATTTAATTAGCTTTATAACTACTGAGGTAGCTGTAAATTGAGTCTGGGGAAGCATTTAAAGGTAGTATGTAAGGCACAATGGAGTCATCTAGCAGCCACATGGAATCACCACTCATCGGAGGTGTGTCACCTTTATTCCGATCACTTTTATAAGTGAGTCCGAAGTCCTGTAGTCCTTTCGAAACCCGCAGGAATCGTTCTAAATGGTCACCAAATAAGTCTTCTTTGCCAGCAAATGGATACACACCTTCTTTGTTAAGAACGAACGCCGCCCAGAAATGTAAAACATTACTTTTTTGTGAAAATATCCTAGATATATAACTTGGCGTTGTAGCTATGCCTTTATTGCTACCCCCCCACACCTCACCCTTAGCGAACTCGCTAACAATATGAGCAGCCTTACTCTTACTTGGCTCCTCAACGTGAACTTCCCGTACCATGATATACAAAGCTGCAAACATCCAACCAGCCAAATGTCCTTTTCGGGCTGCCTCTGAACTACTTTTGAGCAAACGAACATCATCCACTTTCGTAGCACTGAGATTATGCCAAAAAGGCTCCATTTCCCAACTCCTAGGGCTTTTTAACTGTCTCGACATTGAGGCACTCATTAGGTATGACTGGAACATCACTTTGTCATTAGGAAACAACATACTGGCGTAGATTATGTCCCCATCAGTAATTTCAGGCAGCTTATGAGGCACCCATTTCATTACACTGTGTTGCGTACTAGTTTCAGGGCTGTGTTCAGTCATAGTGAGTTCTCCAACTTATCACTGGCAGCAATCATTGCAACAGACGCCTTTTCCATAGACTGCCTTACCGGATCTTCATTAACATGTGCGTAAATAGCTGTGGTTGATAAGTTTTTGTGATTAAGACTTTTACCAATAATAGCTAAGCTAGACCCCAAGTTAACTTGCCATGATCCCATTGACCGCCGCAAATCGTGAATCCTAGTACCACGATAGTCAAAAATTCCTGCCTGAGATAACAGACTTTTCCAAGCCTTCTCAGGGCTTTCTATGTGTCCAGACTTACTATGTGAACTCATGAAAACCCAATCGCTGTCATCGACAGTCAAACCCTTCCTAAGCTCTAGCAACGTTAGCGCAGCTTCGACCAGCGGAACCTCGTGGCTCGTACCATTTTTAGTACGTGGTATAAACCATGTCGCTTTATCAAAGTTAACCTGATCCCAGCGCATAGCCATTACGTTTGCTTTTCTGGCTCCAGTAAACAGGGACATTAAAAAAAAGTCTCTCATCGTATGATTTTGAAGTTCAGACAATGCCTTGAAGAAATTAGGCATTTCAGACTTATCCAAGAAACGATCCCTAGGCTGAGACGGGTATTCTTTGATGCCAGTACATGGATTATCACCTTTCCACTGCTCTGAAATAGCATAGTTGAAAACTGTTTTAAGTAGCCTGAGCATTTGGTTTGCTGCCCCTTCACCACCAGCCCTCGAGACCACCGTCCTACCGTTTATGACCTGCTTATTCTGTCTCTTATGGCTCGCTACATATTGTACTAATTCTTTTATGTCACCACTGTTTATTGAAGACAACTTCCACGAAGATAACTTAGTGGCGTGGCAGTTATAACGCTGCTCATCGATGCGCCAGCTCTTTTTATGTATCTTGGCATAGCGCTCAATATAGATTTCAAACATTTCACCCAAAGTTACTTCTTGCCTTATAGCCCGAGCCTCGACTGCGGGATTTAAGCCATTAGCTACGACACCATTGTATTGAGCTGCAATTTTTCTAGCCTGATCAACTGTAACTGCTGGGTATTGACCTATAGTTAGCCGCTCTTTACGACCTGATATTCGTTTGCTATAGAAAAATGATTTAGCGCCAGACTTTGTAACACGAAGGCCCAAGCATGGGGTGTTGGCGTCCATATATTCTGGTCGTGAGTCATTGGTCGGAACAGGGAGCGATTCGATAGATCGCTTGGTAAATACAAACTTCTTTGCTGTCATATTGAACCTAGAGTACACTCGGGGGAACGCAGGGGGAACTTGGGGGAACAATATCCACCAAGAAACACCATGTAAGATATAGTTAATATATCCATACAGGCCTTATATTACAAGGGTAAACTAGAATTACCAAGACTAACCAACATACTAAACAGAGGACTCATAATCCTTTGGTCGTCAGTTCAAATCTGACCAGGCCCACCATATGAGGCCCTTTGTTTTCAATGACTTAGGGGATATTTGACTAATTTCCGATTTAGGGCAATAGTAAAATATGCTTTTTAGTGCAACTAATGGTGCCACTAACTGATTAGGTTAGTGGCATAATTAGCATACCAATAAGCAACACATGTAGGTTACGTCAAATTGGCGCTTACAAATCTCCAAGAACGTTTCGTAGACGAGTACATATCTCGCCCTGCTAACGCTGCACAAGCTTATATAACAGCAGGTGGCGCCCCAAAATCCGCTAAGATCAGCGCATGTAAACTGCTCAAACATCCCAAGGTGCAAGAAGCCCTAGATCGACAACAAGAACGCTTGCGAAGTGAGTTTAGCGTTAGTCGTGAGAGTATTTATTTTGAGCTTCGGGCGGTGATCGACAATCCTGAAACCAACACGATGGAAATGCTTAGAGCCATAGATGTGTTATGTCGTATGTTTGGACTATATAACCAGCGAACGACTAGTCAGCATGAGGTTAGCGGCAACAGCACAACATCATTGGCCTTTCAGGGTATGACTGATAAAGAGTTGCAGGGCCTTATCACAACTGCCAGCTAAAACGCATACAAAACGCAAACGCCTAAAATCGATCGGCTTGCCGGACTATTTTCGGTGTTCTCACCCTCGGTCTATCGTATTAACCCATGCTTCCGCATGTCTGCGGTCTTGCTGATCGCCGATGCGCCCTTAAGATGAATACACAGACTGCTGTGCAGATGAACCAAATTCCCCTCCCTTGAAAACAAGTTTCCAAAAAACCTAAAACCGAGATCCCGAATCTGTAATGTCGAATCGGTGTAAGCCCCCCTTTTCAGGGAAGGGTACCTACCTATGTGACAGGTGGATCGCTCTAAAAATAATTTCAAAAAATATCATTTGTTTTTATTTGGGGCGAGGTGAATAACTTTTGACAGGGCATAGGAGCACTTGTTACGAGCCCTAGACGTTTTGAAAAAATTATGTGTAGTGATTAGCCCAAACATTATTTCTCATTTTTAATCTCCCTTCGTGGCGGGCCACCTATGGGACAGGCTCGTGCAAAACTGGCTGGAAAATTAGGTCAAAGTTGAGGGGCCGTTGATACTTCCTTTTAAAGTAGCGTAAGGGGTTTATTCATGCACGAAGTCATCCGATGGGACTACCCAGCTCAAGTAAGTTTAATCTGAAAATCTCGCCTGATGGTTTTATTGTGCCGCGCTCTAGATGGATTATCCTGAAACATTATCGCCTCTATTGCGCCTGCTCAATCGAGGTCATGACCCAGGCGTGGTTTGGCGACAATTCTATTGACCATCTAGGTGGCACGAGAATTGTCGTTGTCTCCTCTTCGATGATTGCCGGACCACAGACCGTGTCGCCTACGTGTGAAGTTGCCCCATCATACACGGGTGTTGCAATGCGAGTATCCGGTGCAAAGCAACAGTTGCGCGATGACTTGCTTATCCACACGCTAGTTTCGACGTCACCATCCTTAGAGGGAAAAATTTTGGTAAAGGGAGTTTCTCGCTTACCGTATGCCGTTAAATTCAGACCCATCAGTTCGATTGGTGAAACTTCGTCGAAAAAGGTGTAAATCGTTTCATGTTCGTGGTGAAAGAGAGCTGTAATGTCATTACAAGGCTCCGACTCAAGATCGACATCATTGATGGCTAAACGCAGCTCTCCAATCTCGCCAAGATAGCGCAAGTCCATTTCTCGGACTAATTCAACGCGATCCGCCTCAAATCCTTCGGCGGAAAGTTCCGCTAGGGCCTCTTTTTGCATCGCCTGAAAAGCCTTTGCAACCTGATTAAAATCACAATTCGTTAAGTAGCCTGAATGATCGCGATAATAATCGTGGCGTACGTCAGTGATGGCCGCTCCAAAAGAACAAAGGACCGATGATATGCGAGGTACGATTACGGTATTCACACCGATGGCGTCGGCAATAGACGCAGCGTGAGCGGGGCTACAACCTCCACCACAAACGATACTAAAGTCCCGGATATCATGGCCGCGTTCACTAGAAATCGCTCTCACGGCGTTGGCCATGTTTTCGTTCACGATCGAATAGATCGCATGTGCGGCCTCGTCTAGAGAAATACCAAGTGGGTCCGAAATTTCCGCAGCAATGGTTTCCATGGACGCCTCGCGGTTAATTTCCATCTTACCCCCCAGCAACGCGGTACCAGAAAAATACCCGAGTGCCACGTTGGCATCCGTCACGGTCGGCAGTGTGCCACCCCTGTTGTAGCAGGCGGGACCGGGGTGACTTTCGGCACTTTGCGGCCCGACGTGTAGCATTCCTGCGTTGTCTAAATGTGCTATCGAGCCACCACCAGCGCCAATCGTACGCACATTTACCATGGGTAAACTGACTCGATAGCGGTGTACATCCCGGTTCCCCGCAGTCTCTATTCTACCCTGAAAAACCATAGATACATCAAGGCTTGTCCCACCCATATCGAGTGTAATAACATTCGTGTTTCCAGTAAGCCGTGCAAAGAACAAGGCTGCAGCGGGGCCAGCAGCGGGGCCAGAATCCAACGCCAAAACCGGTTTTTGCCTTAGCATCTCACCAGAGGCTGTTCCTCCGTTACACTGTATATACCGGATAGCTTGGTCGAAACCGACCTTAGATATATTGGCTTCAAGCGTGCTTAAATAATCGTTCAGCAGTGGCGCTAGTGCAGCACTAAGTGCTGTTGTGGAAAACCGTGGATACTCGCGAATCTGTGGCGCAACATCCGAAGACAGAAAAATGGGAACTCCTGGAAGTTCAGACTGCAGTATCTCTCGAATGCGCTGCTCATTCCTTGGATTACGGATAGACCACAATAGGCACACCGCCACAGATTCTACGCCCTCGCGCCGAAACACTGCAGCCGCATTGATGACGTCAGCCTCTTCCAGCGAAATTAAAACCTGTCCCTTGTGGTTAACGCGCTCGCGCACATCCAGCCGAAGCTGGCGCGGTACCAGCGGTTTTGGTGGTGGCATCGAATAGTCATAACGATTTTCCTTCAACCCTTCGCGCAGTTCTAGAATGTCGCGAAACCCTTTCGTTGCAATTAGCCCGGCCCGACCCATTTTTTGTTGAATCACGGCGTTCGTAGCAATCGTTGTACCGTGAACTATAAGGTCAATTTGCTTTAACAGCCTGTCGGGTGAGGTTGAGCGTTTTTGAGCCAGTGACCGAAGGCCCTCCAGAATTACGCTGGCCACATCCGTGTGATCCGATAGCACTTTTGCAATCGAAAGATCTCCTTTTTCCCCCAGCAGGGCAAAATCTGTAAACGTTCCGCCGACATCTACGCCCAGTCGATAGCTCATTTTATTCTCGCTTCTCTGGTTGCAGTTAAGTCGACTTCAAGCAGATCAGTGTCAATTACAACCCCGTAATCGAGCAGTGCACCCTTGATCGATACATACCCGTTCACGACATCTTTTAAAACCTTTTCCACCGGCCGTTCAAATGGGTCACCGACGCCACCACCGCCTGGAGGCCGCATTTCGAACTGGCCTCCGAGAGACGAGTGAATTCGACTATCACCATCCGCTTCACGTGTGCTTCCATCTGGATCAATTGCGATACGACGTCCCAGTTTTTCGGCCAACAAAGTAGAGTACGCCCCTCCGACACTGAGGGCCGGAATATGTTCGATGGTGGCGTGAAACCGACTGGTCTGTTCGTGTCCCAAAGGCTCCCATACGCAGTCCATGGCAATTCCGCCACGCCATTTACCAGCGCCACCACTGTCGGTGCGGTATTCAAGCCTGTGAACCAGCATAGGCATTTCGTATTCTAGCAACTCCACAGATTCACGCTGTACAGCACCACCCGCGCCCTCGGAACCAACAGAGGCCCATCCGTCATTGCCCCAGATTGCTCCCGACCCGCCGGCCGCCGCGTTGGGATGAAAATGTGCGTAAAATTGGTCGGTGATGGGGTTAATGCCAGCCAAGGATGTGGCAGCGGCGGCGCCCCAGCCCGCAGTCAGTCGTTCCTTGGGTATAATCTGGTTAAAAGCATCGCGGACACTGTCAATAATCTCGTTGAAAGGCTGAGTCGTACAGCCCAACACCGCTGCCGGTGGAACGCGAGCGTTCACGATAGTACCCAAGGGACCGTAATCAATTTCAATTGCGCGAAAGATCCCGTCGTTAAAAGGAGGTTTGAGACCCAGTGAGATAGCCGCCGCGTGATACGCAGCAGCATGTGTTGCCCCAAAGGGCGAGTTTCGTACGTCTCGCAATTGCGCTGGTCCACTCAGGGCGATATTTAGTCGCTCGCCAGATACGGTCAGCCTTGTTTGAATTTCAAATCGATCGTTGCCCGATCGAGCTGACATGTAAGACCTACCCTCGAACGTTCCGTCGGGCAAGCCTGCAATTGCCTTACGCGCCCGAATTTCGTTACGGTTATATAGCTCTTCTACGCAGTCTTTGAACGTATCTTTACCGTATTTCGTAACGATTTTGTCCAAACGCCGAGATGCGATCGAACAAGCAGCCATCATCGACAGGAGATCACTGTTCTGTTGGTCCTCGAATCGGAAATTGTCAAAAAGAAGTCCCATGATATCCTGCTTTTTTTCACCACGGTCGATGATCTTGATCGGCGCTATTCTAACTCCTTCACCAAAAATATCGCTTTGTGCTTTTCGTAAATCCGAAGGGGAAACGCCACCAATATCGAGCCAATGGGCGCGAATAATGGTCCAGAACAACAGCGTATCTTCAAAAAATACCGGTTGCAATATCGCTGTATCGTTGAGGTGGGTTCCACCAAAAGCGGGATCGTTACATAAAAATACATCGCCCGGGAAAACCCTGCCTCTATACGCCTTCGCAACAGCACTGCAGACTAAAGGAATACTACCGACTTGCACTGGAAGTTCGTCATCTCCCTGCACCAACTGTCGTTCCTCCCAGTCACATATTGAACAAGAAAAGTCCCTTGCCAATTTGAAAACGGGACTTCTCGCGGTTCTCAGAACAACGTTACTCATTTCATTGACAACTGACCCCAAAGCGCCTGAAATTGTCGCCATGGTCGTGATATCTATTTTTTGATGTGGATTCGGCTGCATGTTTTTTCCCAGATATTGTTCACTGGAACAATTCCAATCGCAATTACCCTATAGATATAATTATTCAATTGTTCATTCGACGCAAATCGAATTTCTTTCGCAGTTAATAACCTAACCCTATATAGCTCAACTATTACTGGCATTTAATGCGTAGATATCGGTCCTTTACAACGCTCGTAGTCATGGCCAACAGTTCGGAGTACCTGGGTTATTTGACGCGAATACATCTCTATACGAAGCAAGTGGGATTTAACTCAAAGGTGCCTACCCAAGCCTCCGAACATTGATTCAGATGTTGGATAGGATAAAGTATAGGCAATGTCTAGAAATAGAATAAAAAACCCTTCTCGGGTCAAAGTTCATAACTTGGGGTTATCAAAAGTGAATAAACAAATATTGGTAGTTTTTCTATTTTTGAGTAACAATTGTGGTAGATGAGTCAGGTGTTCTTATTTAGGCTTCGGATCAGACGGTGCTCGTTGTTAACATAATTTGGTATCAAGTTCACAAAAGTTCTGGCAGCGTCATCTATGATGTGGTTTAGTAACTATAAAAGGTGTCCAGTATGAGACAATCAATCCTCTATGATCGACTTTGGCCGAACGCTAGCAACAGAGTGCTATTAGCCACATTTCAACTGAGAAAAGGCTCGGTTTCTATAGCTTTTGATGGCGAACTTATACCACTGCTGCCTGTGGCTGTCTCATGAACATTGCGTTCGCTATAGCCCGACGAGTCTTTTATGCAGTATTGCTGGTCCTTGCCGTTGTCGTACTCAACTTTCTATTGATCCACTTGGCTCCAGGTGATCCGGCCGAGGTCATGGCTGGAGAAATGGGAGGAGTCACCGAGGAAATTCTGCACGACATTCGGGTTTCATATGGGCTCGACAAACCGTTGTTGACCCAATTGTGGATCTATATGAAAAGTGTGATGCAGGGCGATCTAGGGCAATCGTTCTACTTCAATACTCCGGTGGCGGGGCTGATACTTAGCCGACTTGGACCCACGATACTTTTAGTCGTTACAGCTTTAGTTTTTTCGGTATTTATCGGAACAACTCTTGGTGTTCTTGCGTCTCGCAAACCCGATGGATTCGCCTCTGCGGTGATCACCGTATTGGCACTTGTTGGCTATTCCGCACCGGTGTTTTGGACCGGCATCATGCTTATCATCACGTTTGCCTGGCTAATACCGATATTTCCCATTTCGGGCATGGCAACTTTTGGCAGTACTGGCGGATTATTCGCGCAGACGTTGGATGTTTTTCACCATCTAGTATTACCAGCGATATCACTCGCGTTCATCTATGTTGCACAATACAGCAGGATTACCCGGGCAAGCATGCTCGAAGTTCTTGGTGCTGATTACATCCGCACGGCTCGTGCAAAGGGACTTCCCGAAACGGTCGTAGTTTACAAACACGCATTGCGTAACGCCATGTTGCCCGTCATCACATTAGCTGGCCTGCAATTCGGCAATTTGATTTCCGGGGCAGTTTTGGTGGAAACAGTGTTCAACTGGCCCGGGCTGGGAACTCTGGCATTTGATTCAATACTAGCCCGAGACTATCCCACTGTTCTGGGACTGTTATTGATCTCGTCTATTGTAGTTGTAATTGCAAATCTGTTGACCGACATTTGCTACCGTCTGGCCGACCCGCGTATTCAGACTTCACATAAAGTCTGACAAAGGAAACCATAACCATGACTAATCATGTCAGCGAAAATAGCCCGAAACCGGTCAGCATCGGACAAGATGCTTGGAAGGTTTTCCGGCGTAACAAAGCGGCAAGTGCGGGACTCGTGGTTCTAACCACTATTTTATTGATTAGCGCGCTGGGGCCCACACTTTATGGAGTTGACGCCTACTCAATGGTCGCTGCCCCGTTCATACCTCCTGGCACCGATTCTACAGTTATATTGGGTACTGATTTCCTTGGGCGCGACATCGCCGCCGGGTTGATTGTAGGGGGCCAGGCAACTTTACTGGTGGGAAGTGCCGCTGCTCTTGTCACTGTGATCATCGGTGTTCTAGTTGGTGCGACTGCTGGTTTTTACGGCGGTAATGTAGACGAAGTCCTGATGCGATTTACTGAGTTTTTTCAGGTTCTCCCGGCGCTCCTGTTTGCAATGGTCCTGATTGCCCTTTTCTCACCATCTCTTCTAACGGTCACTTTTGCCATAGGTGTTGTCGCCTGGCCTCAGACTGCGCGCCTGACACGGGCCGAGTTTATGAAGATAAAACAGCTCGAATACGTAACAGCCGCACGCTCGATAGCGTCGACAGATCGGCGCATTATGTGGATGGTCATTCTGCCCAACGCCCTACCGCCGCTGATTGTTTCTGCTACATTGGTCGTCGGAGTGGCCATTCTATTCGAAGCTGGATTGAGTTTTCTAGGTCTGGGCGATCCAAACGTCATGAGTTGGGGATTGATGATTGGTGCGAACCGGCCCTACATTCTCGATGCCTGGTGGACCGTCACCTTTCCAGGCATTTCCATTTTTTTGACGGTTCTAAGTGTCAGTCTTATCGGAGATGGCCTTAATGATGCCTTCAATCCTAAGTTGAGGGAGCGGTAATCATGTTGCAACCCAATGAAGCCCCAGTTTTGGAGGTTGACGATATTGATGTCGAATTCCTCACCAGCACAGGCGTTGCCCGCGTACTTAACAAGGTCAGCTTCTCGCTGCAAAAGGGCAAAACCTTGGGGATTGTAGGGGAAAGTGGTTCGGGCAAAAGTATGACAGCTCTTGCAATCATGGGATTGGTGCCTCAACCACCTGGTCGTGTCGTGGGAGGGCGTATTCTGCTCGATGGCGAGGACTTACTATGCGCAAGTGTTGATCGGGTGCGGCAAATGCGCGGCGATGATATTTCGATGATATTTCAAGAGCCCATGACATCGCTTAACCCTGTCTTTACGGTGGGCGAACAGATTGCCGAGGTCTTCCGATATCACCGCAAAACCAACAAGATCGAGGCAATGGAGCAGGCCGTGGAAATGTTGCGCGCTGTCGGAATTTCCAACCCAAACAAACGCTCGAAAAACTATCCGCACGAGTTGTCTGGCGGAATGCGCCAGCGGGTAATGATAGCAATGGCGTTGTCTTGTAATCCCAAGGTTCTGATTGCCGATGAACCGACAACTGCGCTTGATGTGACAGTTCAGGCGCAGATATTCGATCTTATCGAAGATTTGCAGAAAGAAACCGAAACCACAGTGATCCTGATCACCCATGATATGGGCGTGATCGCTGAAATGGCACATCGAGTGGCTGTAATGTACGCTGGAAGAATAGTCGAAGAAGGTTCGGTTGACCAGATACTGTCGGCTCCGAGCCATCCTTATACTGTTGGGTTGATCGGATGTGTACCCCAACTTGACCTTGATCCAACCGAGGAACGCCCCCCGCTTGTTGAAATTCGAGGAATAGTACCCTCCCTTATCGAACTGGGTGTCGGCTGTGCCTTTGCACCACGTTGCGATCACGCCATCGACAAATGCCGCACAGCCATTCCACCGTATTTTGAAGTTGGATCTAATCACAGATCAGCGTGCTGGCTGTTAGAAACTGGTGACAGAAATGACGATTGAATCGACGGCAGTTAGCGACACGAATTTACTCGAAGTTGAAAACCTAAAGGTTCATTTCACACTTCCCCGACGAGGATTGTTTGGTGATCCATCCATAGTCCATGCAGTTGACGGTGTCAGTTTTACGATTCCGAAAGGCAAGACTTTTGGTATTGTCGGCGAAAGTGGGTCCGGAAAATCCACCGCCGCGCTTGCGATCATGCGGTTGCTGACTCCGACAGCTGGTACGATCTTTCTGGACGGCTCGGACATCAGTACTATTGAGGGCGCGGAACTACGTTCAGTTAGGCGGAAAATGCAGATCATTTTTCAAGATCCATTTTCCTCGCTGAATCCCCGAAAACGTGCTGGACAGATCATTCGGGAACCCATGGATGTTATGAATATCGGAGAACCGGGTGAGCGCGATGCTAAAGTGGTCGAATTGTTCGCCAAAGTCGGACTAAGGCCCGAACAGTTGGCCCTGTTCCCGCACCAGTTTTCTGGAGGGCAGCGCCAGCGTATCGGTATAGCGCGAGCTTTGGCCAGCCAGCCGGAGCTAATCGTCTGCGATGAGCCTGTCAGCGCACTCGACGTGGCTATTCAGGCGCAAATTTTGAATCTTCTGCGTGAATTGCAAGAGGAATTTAAGTTGTCGTACCTGTTTATTTCCCATGATTTGGGTGTGGTGCAATATGTCTGTGATGAAATTGCCGTCATGTATCTTGGCCAAATCGTAGAACAGGCAGATCGTATTTCGTTGTTTAAACAACCGTTACATCCCTACACTCTGGCATTACTGTCCTCAGTGCCAAAGGCGCATACCCAGACGACGCGTGACCGTACCAGCAGACTCGAGGGAGACCCTCCCAGTCCGATCGACCTACCAAAGGGATGCCGGTTTGCGGGCCGTTGCCCTTTTGCCGAGAATCGATGCCATCTGCAGGCACCAACACTGCGCCGGATCGGCGATGGTGGGCATCGAGTTGCCTGCCATCTGGTCAGCGATACCGGTGTTCCACCACAAGTTGCACATAAAATAGGTTAACCGGCGGTAGGACAATAGACTCGGCTGGTGCTCCCATCCAATTTGATGGATCTGCCATTTAATGCTTTCACAAGGAAATTGGAAATAGATGTTTTATTGGAACTCTGGTCCTTGTCAAACAGACCGTCTGTGGAACTGGAGTGAGCATTTATTAGAATTTATTTTGAGTCATCAATGATGTGGGCACTCCGTGTTGTTATTCGGGCCCAAATTTAACACGGAATGTTTTGGTTAACTCATCCAAGCTTCAGGACCTCGGCGGCGTTTCCCCCGGTCCACTTTCCCCGAATTTCTTCAGACAGTGGCAACTTTCGTACTGCTTCGAAATAGCTGTCCACAGGCATCAGTGGCCAGTTTGTCCCACAAATCATCTGGTCCTGAAGCATCCGCGCACCATATTGTAAAAGCGCCTCGTAACCCGAATTGGGTGTCGTAAACAGCTTTGGTTTGATTGCATTCAATCCAATATAGACGTTGCGATGCCGCCATGCGACTCCGATCATTTCATGGACCCACGGAAATCCGGGATCGCCAGCAATCACTTTCAATTCCGGCATATCGACCATAACCTTGTCCAGATCTATAGGCTTACCGTGGCTCATGGGGGCCATTGATGAAAAACTCATTCCCATATGCAGATTCACCGGCACATCCAGTTCGATGCATTTCGCATATAGCGGATACATGATTGGATCGGTAGCATTCACTTTACACTCGAAACACTGAATATTGAGGCCAATGAGACCCAGTTCTTTGACGGCATATTCCAGCTCGCGAACAGCATCCATTCCCCTGTTAGGATCGACACCAGCCATTCCAACATATCGTGGACCGTTGGCGTGGCAAAACTCGGCAACATCTTCATTTCGGATAGTTACTCCGAATGTCGTTCGGCAGTCTTTGGCTTTTATCAACACGTAATCGACGTTTTCGTTCTCGTACATCGCTAGATATTTTTGCACTGCAGCCTTAGGATCGTCTGCCGCCTCCTTTAACTGATCTGTGGAATCTTTCAGGCTCTTTGCATAGATTCTGTCATAATTAGCCATGTGTGTACCGGTAGACCGGCGCCTGATTTCGGGGGTTGGTGGAACGCTGGCATAATCTACGACAACCATATTGTTTCCTTTCATGTCTGGAATTGTATTACAGAATAATGCGTCCTGAAATGCTTAGATAAAATCTGGACTCTCAGTCAGAAAACTGGAATCACGTCCAGTAGGGTAAGTGCCTTCGTCGTATCATAACGGATGATTCCAGGCGCTCTTTGGGCGCATCTAAGTTGAAAAATTCGGCGCACGAACCTTTACGTGCGCCGAATTTATTTTCTTAGTCCGAGGACCTACTCATCTAAGTAGATTTCGTCCCAAGGCGACAAGACCCCCCAACCGTGAATTGGAACGTTCTTAACCGCAGTCCGATGCACCGTAACTGTTGGAGCCGTTGCTAGAGGTAATAGTGGAAGTTCTTCAGCAACTATTTCCTGAAAACTCATATAAGCCTCTAAACGTTCAGCTATGACCAACGACGTTCCAGCCGTCTCTAGCAGCGCATCAACGGATTCATTACAATATCCTTGGGTGTTGGACCAAATAACATTGCGGATGTTGTCACAAGAGAACAATCGATGGATACCGATAACTGGATCCGAATAACCCCATATACCACTGAGAGTTGCATCGTGCTCCCAGCCACCAACGCGGCTGACCCAAGATCCGAAGTCAGGTGAAATACGTAACGTTACTTCGATTCCAACCTGTTTTAGCGCTTGTTTGGTTACTTCCGAAATGATCGCATGCCGTGCCTTAGCGTAGGTTGGCATATCCAATGTGAAGGAGAACCTAACGCCGTCATCCCCAAGTGGAAATCCAGCTGCATCAAGCAAAGCTGCTGCCTTTTCAAGGTCAATTTCATAAGCCTCTGTAGTCCCATTGTAGAATGGGCTGCCGCTATGCACTAGTGAAGTGGCAGGTTCATACCCCAAACTCAGGAGGCTAGCAATAACCTTAGTGTCAATGGCATATGCAATTCCTTGGCGAACACGTACATCGTCGAAAATTTCGTTACGAAGGTTGAACTCCAAATAAGCGACTGGGCCAAGTGCTTCATGCCCTTCTGGTATTACTAAGATTTTTTCGTTTTTAGCAAGCCGTTGCAAATCAGTGGCGGGTAAAAACGCAAATGGATAAAAGTCTAGTTGGCCGCGATCTAACTCCAGAACCTGTGCCGCTGAATTACGCGACGAAGAGATCAGGATTCGATCTAGGTAGGGCCGTCCTTTTATAAAAAAGTTAGGATTTTTTTCCAATATCAACTGCTCTCCCAACTTATGTTCAGCAACCATGAATGGGCCTGATCCAACGACATTCTCGTTGTTGCGTGGATGTTTTTTCATGTCTTGCCCATCGTCATAGATGTGTTTTGGCAAGATCGGCATCAACAAAGGTTGAAGTGATGCGAACAAGGCTGGAGTTGGCCCACTAAGCACAAAAATGGCTGTATGGACGTCAGGGGTTTCAACCGTTTCGACATTTCTGAACATATTCGAGCCGAACGGGTGATTTGCCTTGGAAACGCCAAGAGAAAACGCCACATCCGCCGAGGTAATCGGCTGTCCGTCGTGGAAGGTTGCAGTTTTGTTCAGGTTAAAGGTGACTCGTAGCCCGTCGGCCGAAACTGACCAACTGTCGGCAAGATAAGGTTGCGGTATGAAGTCACCGTCAACACGTAATAAGCCGGCAAAAATCTGCGAGCCAGGAATGCCGGTGGCCGATCCGGACTGAACAGCCGGATTTAATGTTCTCCACTTGGAGATGGCCGTGACATTCAATGTTCCACCCATTTTTACTTCAGCAGCGGCTATTGAGCTAACTGCAGTGACTGCAATCAGTGTAACTATGACACCAATCGTTTTAAATATATTTCTTGATTTGTGAGTTTGCATTTCTGCCCCCTATTCGTTGTATTAAGTAACGTCATAAGTAGAGCTATGTCTAATCAAACTTGCTGGACTGATCGCGGACTAATGCGACAATGCACGTCAAACCCACACAACTCACATTAATAAGACCATTTCAAAACTATAAAGTCTAATCGATATATTTCGATATATTATAAAAATTCCTTATGATTATAACTATAACTCTGTAAAGCTACACAAGCCCGTAGATTAGGAATAGAGTGGAATATTAGAGATCCTAAAAACTGGAACTCCACAGTGGAATCTATTATTGGTGATGCCAGCATCACTACAGCTGAGTCATGTCAATGATCAAACCGCCAGGTCTTCAAGCCTATACTCTACTCGCCGTGCAAGCGGCCGTGTGGGGTTCATCTTTTCAGGCTATCAAATATGCTTTAGAAGGGTTTGGGCCTATCAGCATTGCTGCTGGACGCATATTTATTGCTGCTATAGTGCTGCTAATTTATGCGTTAATGCAAGGGGAACGATTACCTCGATCTGCTTCTATATGGATGAACTTTTTGTTGATTGGTTTTTTCAACTGCGCCCTACCATTCTTCCTGATCGCTTGGGGTGAGCGGGCGTTAGATTCGGGTAGAGCGGCAATATTTATGGCCACAGGCCCACTAATTGCCATCCTTCTAGCCCACTTTACCAGTAGCAACGAACACATAACCCGCTATAAAGCGGCTGGCTTTATCCTCGGGTTTATCGGCGTATTGTGTGTCATTGGGTTAGACTCCTTCGCTACAGGTGTGGGCGACTTCTTGCCTCAGTTGGCTATCATTATTGCTGCAGCGTCCTACGTCATTTCAGGCGCCATGGTTGAGCGGGTGAAGGGCATTAGTAGTGTTATGTTGTCGGTGGGCGTTCTTTTGGGAGGCTGCCTCATTACTTTGCCAGCCAGCCTTCTGTTGGAAAATCCCCTAGCCCACAGCGAAAGCCTGACTGACTCAGCGATAATTGCTCTGGTGTATTTGGGCCTGATACCCACAGGTGCCGCATTTTTTGTACGCTTTTATCTGATTAGAATGTACGGCTACACCTTCGTTGTCCAAGTGGGGTATCTAGTTCCTTTATTCAGCGTTTTGTTTGGTGTTGTATTGTTGGGTGAAATTCTGACCGTAGCCATGCTGTTTGGATTACTGTTCATTCTCGGTGGTATTTTACTTAGCCGCAGGGGCAGCGCGGCTTCATAATCATAGACTAAGGCTTACAAAAAATGTAGACCATTACTGGTTTGGATATTACTTTCATACGTGGCTCAATGCTAAGTCGAAAAAGTGTTCATTCATTGTGCCATCAAGCGATGCTCGGCCAATTGTCTTTCCAAGGAATTAGAGCCTCAATTGCGGCGGCAAGGTCAATCAGTTTCTGGTCGGCAAAATAGGGTGCCACAGCCTGCAGTCCCACTGGTAGGCCATCGGCAAATCCGACCGGTATACTGATAGCTGGATGCCCTGTTAGATTGAACGTCTGCAAATATGGACACCATGCCTCTTTGAATGACGCGACGGCCTCGCCGTTTATTTCCATCATTTCCCGGCTATCAAACTTGCAAAGCGGTGCGGGTGCTGCCAGCGTCGGACTGATGATGATGTCAAAGTTTGTGAACAGGTCTTGTACCCGACTGAAAAGCTCTGCACGCTCCAGCGACGCTTTTGCAATCGCATCGGAGGGCACATTTGCACCGATTTCTATTATAGCAATAATGGCTTCACTCAATTTATCACGGTGGTCAACCAACAGGTGGCCGAAACGTGCATTGTAGGTGGCGCAAAAAGCCGCACGGCCAGAGACCGAAAACCATTCAAATGCCGAAGGCGCTAATTCAACTTTTGCGCCTGCATTGCCCATGATCGCAAGTGCGTTCTCAATAATTTTCGTAACTCTGAAATCAACAACAGGATTCCCCATGTTAGGCACGTACAATACGCGCAGCCCCTCTAGCATTGCTACCGGCTCTGGTCGGATACTATACTGCATCCGTTTTCTTCCCGCGGTCCAGGGATCATGGGGATGAGTATTATTCATTGCTGTTAGCATGGCTGCCATATCTGCACTACAGCGAGTATTCGCGCCGATTGACGTAAATGTATCGAACTTAAGAGGCCACGTTTCATGGGGTACCAACCCGAGCGTCGGCTTCATCCCAAGCACGCCACAACAACTAGCCGGAATTCTTGCAGAACCTCCACCATCTGTATTGATCGCCAACGGGCCCATTCCGGCAGCAACCGCAGCCGCTGCGCCGCCGCTGGAACCACCGGAAGTGTGTTCGGTGTTCCAGGGGTTCCGTGTAATTCCGTAGCGTTTGGTGTTGGTGAAGACATCACTGCCAAATTCTGCAGTTGTGGATTTTCCAATGATGATCGCACCGGCCTTCTTGAGCTGGGTAACAGCATCAGCATCGGTTTTCGGGATATTACCCTCCATGACGAACGACCCATAGGCAGTTTCGATACCTTCGGTGGGAATAAGGTCCTTCACCGTGAATGGTACACCGGCCAGTGGAAGGACTCTCTGACCTTTAGCGATTTCCCGGTCAACCTTTCTCGCGTCATTTAACGCTTGTTGGGCGGTGATCAGGGCAAATGCATTTATCTGGGGATTTACGCGTTCGATCTGATCGAGGAACATCTGCACGACCTCTTCCGCAGGCACCTGTCTGGTATTGACCAGTTCTGCGATTTCTGTTGCAGATTTTTTTATCAACGAGATATCAATCATCAGCACCTTCCAGTTATTTACCCCCAAAGACTACCGCTAACGAGGGTATTTATTTTCAACTAATAAGTCACTAGTTGAAAATAGGGTATGGGTAGCACCATTTCTAGTCAAATACTAAGTTATTATCTTTTCATAAGGCAGTATTATGGTTTCGTGCATAGGTGCCCGTCCTAGTTCCATTTAAGCCTATTGGCTATTGATATGAGCCGTGTTCATCTCACATATCAGCCAAATATTTAGAGAAGGCCACAAGCGCCCGGTCCGATTTCTCCAGAAATTCCTGTGCAATAAGTGATGTTTCCGTACCAACAGGAACAAAAGAACTCACTTCTATCTCCAGCGAAGAATCGAGGGGCTTCGCGCACAGTTTTCCACGAAGTGCGTATTCCGTTGCTGAGAACGGGTTTACAATTGCAATGCCACAGCCTCTAGCTACAAATTCACAGGCGAGTTCAGTTTGCTGAACGCTTAAACGGCTTAAAACACTAACGCCAACCTGTGCAAACAGCCGATCAATATTTCCTTGAGTCCTACTTCCGTCACTCAAGGAAATTACGGTTCTTCCTTCAAAATCGGAGAGAGAAAGTTGATTTTTTTCCGCCAACGGATCGTTAATTGGCAGCACGCAAACCATAGGGAATTTGTAGGATTTTACTACAGTTATACCTGAATGTGGTTTGTGCCAGAAGCCGAATCCGACGTCGCAACTGCGGCCGGCCACTAAATCGCAAATCGTATCGTGAGATTTTATCCCAATATTTACCGCTACATCTGGTTTGTCAGCAATAATATCGGAAAGAATTCTCGGCAGAAACTCCCGACCAAGCATCATCACACTCGCAACATTAAGTGTTCCAATCTTTTTGTTACGGATATCTTTTGATATTCTTTCAACATGACGTAGTCCAGAAAAAATGTCCTCGGCATGCTGACTTAGTAAAAAAGCTTCCTTGGTCGGATGCAACCTCCGGCGCTCTCGGCGAAATAGTGTCAGTCCAGTTTCGAGTTCAAGGTTTGAAATAAGTTGGCTCAGAGCCGGCTGTGAAAGGTGCATCATCTTGGATGCCTCAGTAACAGTTTCGTACGTGATCACAAACTTCAGTGCTTGTAGTTGTCGTAATGTTATGATTTTCTCACCTCTCGAGTCAGGTCTTTCCAAAACTTCTTCACATGCTATTTCGTTTTATTATAAGGCTATCTAATAAAAAGGGAAGGAATAACAATTGGCGCGTTATGGAATAGTGCTTTATCTTTATATCAGGTTACTAGTGAAGTAATGGAACCCACTGCCCAAACATAAGGACTAATTCAATGAGTAAAGATATTGGTGTGATGGAAATGAACAGTCTCCGGAACAGAATTTCGGCACTACCAATGGAAAACAGCCTGACCGACCTTCTAGATGCACGGGCGAATGAACTTGGAGACACAGTGCTCGCTGAATTTTTCCAAGACGATACAAGACTAACCTATTCTGCTTTATCGGAGGCATCGAAACGGCTGGCCAGTAGCCTTGAGCGTATCGGTGTCCGCAAGGGAACTCATGTTGCCGTGTGCATGGAAAACTGCTACCAGTTTGTTATCGCCTGGTTCGCGATTGCAAGAATCGGCGCGGTGATGGTCCCGGTAAATTTCCGATTCAAAGCCAAAGAGATGAAGTCCACATTGGTAGATTCTGACTCACAGTTTCTGTTTGTCGATACTCAAACACAAAAAGTGTTTGAGGAGATAGAGCAGCTGCCAGCACTTCTTCTCGAGGGTGGAGTCATTTCCTTTGAGCCCGATCAATCGCTTGGCTACCATGTTTTTGCCGATCTCGTGGCAAACGGAGACACTAGATATACACCGCCAGTGCGTGTCAGAAAAACGGACTTATTCGCTATTCAATATACTTCAGGGTCTACTGGCCAACCCAAAGGATGCATGCTCACGCACGAATACTGGCTAACAATTGCACTTGTTGCTGGAAATCAGCGCTCAGGCAGCAAATGTCCAGATATCAAGAATGTTCTAGTCACATATCCGTTGTTTTATATGCAGGCACAGATTGAGTTTTTGATGGCGTTGCAAAACGGTGGAACCGCATTTGTTGCGCGTAGCCCAAGCCGCCGTATGTTTATGGACTGGGTCCGTAGGTATTCAATCCACTACTGCGCGATGAATCCGATGGTTTATAACGGACTCCCACTAAAATCAGACGATGGTGACAACGATCTGAAGTACATTGGCGCCTATTATCATCGCGGTGACGTCCTGAGAGCTCTGGAAAACCGGTTTAAAGCTGTTGGCCGAGACTCCTTCGGAATGACCGAAGCAGGTTCGGTGTGTAATGTACCGATCAGCGCCACCCATATGCTCGATTTTGGGACCTGCGGTTTGCCTTCTACATTTCGAGAAGTCAGGGTCTGTGACCCGGACGGGAACGAAGTTTCAATAGGTGACCCGGGCGAACTATGCATCGCCGGGAATGGAATTTTCCTTGGCTATTACAAAAGGCCAAAGGAAAATCGTAATAGCTTCCATCATGGCCGCTGGTTTAGAAGCGGCGACCTGGCCCGCGTCGACGAGAATGGTTATGTGTATATCATCGGCCGTATCAAAGAGATGATTAAACGCAACGGTGAAAACATATCGGCATTGGAAATTGAACAAGTCCTGCGTACATGTTCTGGGCTACGCGAGGTGGCCGTGGTTGCAGTGCCTGACCCCTCACGTATGGAAGAGGTTCGGGCCATTATCAGCCTGAAAGACGGTCAAAGCAAAGAGGACATAACTCCGGACGTGCTGCGAGATCATTGCGCCGCGCAGCTTGAGGATTTCAAGATACCACGCTACTTCAGCTACATCGATAAATTCCCACGTACAGGGTCGCAGAAGATTGACAAGGTCCGGCTTGTGATTGATAGCTCGGAACTCAACTGCCAGACTTATGATCATGTGACTTCGGACTGGTGTGATTTATAGTGTCCTCACGGACCCACTCGAGCCGACGTGCCGACACCTTTTTCACGTTCATTTATAGGCAATAATAGAGTTATCTCCAATACACAGATAGACGACCAACACCAACATCAGAGATCTTCAAATGCCTGCTAAGTGTGAACAGAAACTTATTGGAGAGCCACAGTGAGTAAACCCGTAGAAATTCAAATATCCGGCCAAGTCGCTGTGCTTAAAGTCAGTAATCCCCCGGTAAATTCTCTGTCACACGCAGTACGGCTCGGCATACAAAAATCTGTAAAACAAGCTGAAGAAGACCTTTCGGTAAAGGCCATTGTGATTTTTTGTGACGGCAATACATTTATTGCCGGCGCGGACATACGTGAATTCGGCAAGCCACCGATAAAGCCATATCTTCCCGAACTTATAAACGTGATCGAGGCTGCCTCCAAACCGATCGTCATAGCATTGCATGGAACTGCTCTGGGAGGTGGTCTGGAATTAGCGCTCGGAGGGCATTATCGAGTGGCTCTTGGATCGACCCAGTTCGGGTTTCCAGAAGTAAAACTTGGTTTATTGCCCGGCGCAGGCGGTACACAGCGTTTACCGCGTTTGATCCCTGTGACAAACGCACTCAATATGATCACAAGCGGCGCAATGATCAGTGCAAGCGAAAGCTTTGATCTTGGTCTCATTGACGAAATAGCCGAAGGTGAAGACATTCGCTCGGCAGGAATATCCTTTGCGAAAAAACTAATCAAAGACGGCAAAATTTCGCGTCCAACCAGTGCAAATACTTGTAATCCTGCTGAGGAAAGTTATCTGAAAGAAGCTCGAGCCAAAGTGGCCAAATCGGCCCGTGGCCTGATTGCACCACTAAAATGTGTAGACGCCATCGAAGCGGCGCTCACTCTTCCCTTTGAAGAGGGATTGGCCAAAGAACGTGCCCTTTTCGAAGAACTGATGGACTCGGATCAGAGCGCGGCGATGATACACGCATTTTTTGGAGAGCGGCAAGTTGCCAAGCTTCCCGAGATCGAAGGCATTGAACCCCGCATGATCAATACAGTAGGTGTTGTAGGTGGTGGAACGATGGGGGCGGGAATCGCTGGCAGCGCATTATTGGCCGGGCTGGATGTGACGCTGGCTGAAAGAAATAGTTTGGCCGCCGCCCGCGCTGGCGAGACCGTACGCAAATTGCTTACGATGTCGGTAAGACGGGGTAAGCTTTCGCATGACGATTTTGATCGAATCATGTCCGAGGCCTTTCGTATCACGACAGATTATGCCGATTTCGGGCAAGTTGATCTGGTGATCGAAGCGGTATTTGAAAGCATGAATGTTAAAAAGGAAGTCTTCCAGAAACTGGATGCCGTGTGCAAGCCGGGGGCAATTCTGGCCTCCAACACATCATATTTAGATGTGAATGAGATCGGAGCTATGACATCGCGACCCCAGGATGTGATCGGGCTGCACTTCTTCTCCCCTGCGCATGTGATGAAGTTGCTTGAGGTCGTCGTAGCCGAGAAAACCGCACCGGATGCTGTGGCGACAGGCTTTGCTCTCGCCAAACGCCTAAAGAAGATCGCCGTGCGAGCCGGGGTGTGTGACGGATTTATCGGTAACCGCATATTATCCCGTTACCGAAGCGCTCTTGATGGTGCGGTTATAGCGGGTGCTAGCCCGTTTGAAATCGACCGCGTACTGGAATCATTTGGCCTAGCTATGGGTCCATTTGCTGTCAGCGACCTTGCGGGTCTGGACATTGGCTGGGCCGCGCGCAAACGGCTGGCACCCACACGGGATCCGCTAGAATACGTCGCGGAATTCACTGATCGTATCTGCGAGCTGGGGCGTTTCGGGAGAAAGACTGGCCGCGGTTTCTACATCTACGACGAAGGAGCACTCGCAGGCATACCTGACCCGGAAGTAGAAGAGTTTGTCGCTGCCGAACGCATCAAAAAGGGCATCACTACGCGCGAACTTAGCGACCAGGAAATTGTAGATCGCTACATGGCGGCTATGATCAACGAGGCTGCCCGCGTGGTGGATGAGGGTATTGCCGAGCGTCCACTTGATGTCGATGTCACACTATTGAACGGCTACGGTTTCCCGCGCTGGCGGGGTGGACCTATGCATTACGCTGACACCGTTGGACTGGACAAAATTCTGACCGACATACAGAAATTCCAGCAAGAAGATAACTGGTTCTGGCAACCTGCGCCATTAATCGAGCGCCTGGTGGACAAAGGTCAAAATTTTTCCAGCCTGAACAAATAGAGAGACAAATATGAAACAAGCTGTGATCGTATCAACTGCGCGTACCGGACTTTCTAAGTCTTTTAGAGGGGTTTTCAACCAGACACATGGTGCAACAATGGCAGGTCATGCTGTAAAACACGCTGTTGACCGTGCAGGGATTGATCCTGCACTAATTGAAGACGCTTATATGGGCTGCGGTTACCCCGAAGGAGCGACTGGCGCCAATATTGGTCGTCAGGCGGTGATCCGAGCCGGATTACCGGTTACCGTGTCGGCCATGACTGTAAATCGTTTCTGCTCTTCTGGACTTCAGGCCATCGCCATGGCTGCACATCAAATCGTGCTCGAAGGTGCTCCAGCAGCTATCGCTGGTGGCGTCGAAAGCATTTCTCTGATGCCTCCACGCGGCAATCCAAGTACTCAGGAAGCCTGGATTATGGAGTACAAGCCAGCTCTTTACCAATCTATGCTCGAAACTGCTGATACTGTCGCCAAGCGCTATAGAATTTCGCGTGAAGCGCAGGATGAATTGGCTTTCGAGAGCCAGAAGCGCACCGCAGCAGCACAGGCTGCGGGCAAGTTTGACAACGAAATTGTGCCAATTAATGTCACCCAAGCCATCAAAAACAAAGAAACTGGTGAAATTTGGCATAAAGATGTGACATTCTCGATGGACGACTGCAACCGTCCGAGCACTACACGCGAAGGTCTGGCAGGTCTTAGCCCAGTTCGTGGTGACGATCAGTTCGTCACCGCTGGAAACGCCTCGCAACTTTCGGATGGCGCTGCAGCACTCGTGCTCATGGATGCAGACTTGGCCATCCGCGAAGGCATTCAACCGCTGGGGGCATTTAGAGGCTTTGCCGTGGCTGGATGCGAACCAGACGAGATGGGCATCGGTCCGGTTTTTGCGGTGGCGCGCCTTTTAGAACGTGCGGGCCTGACGGTCGACGACATCGACCTCTGGGAATTAAACGAGGCATTTGCCAGCCAAGCACTATATTGTCGCAATATAATAGGCATTGACCCGGAGAAATGTAACGTGAATGGTGGCTCTATCTCCATTGGCCATCCGTTTGGCATGACTGGTGCGCGCATGGCTGGTCATCTAATGCTGGAAGGCCGCCGCCGTGGTGCTAAATTTGGTGTTGTAACCATGTGCATTGGTGGCGGTATGGGCGCTGCTGGACTTTTCGAAATCTTTTAAGTGACACTAGATGGATATCCATTTCATGGCAAAAGAATAGGAATTCCGAAACGAAGTGCGTGTATATTTAGTTGAAAGACTACCGCGCGACAAAAGCAGAAAATGCACTTGGGAAAGCCTAATATACCTACCGCGGTCAGCTCAGTCCGGGGTGTCAGGGGTAAATTGAATATTAATATATAAAAGGACGTTTAGCTGTGACGATGGTATGGCGTGTGTGTATAAATATATCAGTTATAGTGTGACACCCCGGACCGCCCTGACGAGCCCAGCTCCAGCGCAGTATCCGCGGGATTATATTATAGCAGGGCCTGAGGACAGCCCTGACCGATGGTTATTCCCACACCAACTCATGACCAAGGAAAGCACAGAAATCATTTCTGGCGTCGTTTAGCGACGGCATGTCATAGCCAGCCACTCTAGAGCCGTTAATAGTGGGCTTTGTACGGCTAACTTTGGCTAACCCACCCAGTCGTTTGCCAAACTCACTACTTGATAATGGGTATCTATGTCCTAAGCTTTTACTATGATCAACATAGGCATCATAGAGCCCCTTTGTCGCTGCGAACTGAG
>Ga0308024_1000143_pt1 | contig 31255 bp, 37 predicted proteins | sample Neamet420_FD_201295 | JGI IMG/M metagenome (GOLD analysis project Ga0308024, IMG submission 201295) | Marine microbial communities from water near the shore, Antarctic Ocean - #420 | ecosystem: Environmental > Aquatic > Marine > Unclassified | place: Southern Ocean | collected 2014-10-03
CTCCGCATTGACGGTTCATTGAAACACCTGGAGATAACGCCATTAGATTTGATCGGGCCGAAGCCAGCCACACCAGGGATGTCATCACCAGCATCACCAGAGATGAGCTGCGTGTAGTAATGCCGTATGGCTTGCATCTCTGAAACCTCCTTTATTACGAGCGCACGAGGATTGTGCAGGAGACAATGAGTCCCGGGGATGCACTGGAGGTCTTTATCGATACTACAGACAATGAACTCCTCCCCCGCAGCCCTGCACTCTTCAGCCCAGATACGAATGAGGTCATCAGCCTCTCGCCCGTGAGCAGGAGTAGCGATCCCTTGTTCAACGGCCATTCCAGTCACCGTTCGCACAAGATCGCGCTGCAATGACTTAGCTTGGGTACGTCTAGATTTCTTGTAGTCGGGAAAGAGCTGATCCCTGAAGTTATCCTTGCCGCCTACTGCGCCCTTCATCGAGTCAGAGAATGTGAAGACTTGGATATCCTTTACCATTCGAGAGAAGTTCTCCCAGGCCCCTCTGATATACTCCATATCCTCCGTATGGGTGAATTCCATCGGGCGGATACCACCCACGCCATCTGTCGCTATTATGGTATCCCCGTCAATTCCCGCCCTACGACCTGGGAACGCCCGGTATACCAAGCTATCCATGTCAATGAGTGCTATCACGTCTTGCCGCGCTGTAAGGTGCCGATGCGTGCTGCGTACTTCATGTAATGCTCCGTCTTATGTTTCTTGGCTGTCACGCCGCTAGCGTTATTGATATCTATGTAGACATCGTGTTCTCTTAGGAGGGCGAGAATCCCCAGCAGATCTGTGACTTCCGCTTCCAACGCCTCGAGGTTAGACTGCGGCTTCTCAGGGTGCTGATCTTCCATAGAGAACATGAGACACTTTGTGGCGGCTTGCGCCACCTCGGAAGCCTCTTGCGCCAATTGTACCAATAAATACTGAACCGTATCTAGTGGAAGCGGGGGTTTTACCAGGTTAACGGGCGCGTCAAACGATGCAAGTATTGAATGGTAGTCTGAGCGCATCCGCCCCAGCCCCCAGATCTCTAGTGCATCATAGTCAAGGCTGGATGCGCCCATTTCGATGTAGTGGTACGACGTTAGATACGGTATTTCGAGCTGACTAAGCTGCTTGTAAATAAGCTGCTTGTAAAACGCTCCACGGTTCACTGCTATTACACCGATTCTATTGACCATTTCAGTCTCCTTTGAGTTTATAAAACATGGCTATGATGCTGCGGCTGCCTGCCTCTACCCTGCCGAAACCTGCGAATGGATAGCGTGAATGATGGTAGTGCGCGGGAAACATAAGCAGCCTGTTGACACGCGCAGCTACGAAATGTAGCGGTTCTTTACGCTCTTCAGGGTTTGGGCTCCAGAAGGCGGTACCTGAACAGCCGTCATTGTCGGTCAGGTATAGAATTGCAGCCCTCGTCATCCGAGCATCATCCACTTTGCTGTCTTCGTGTATCCTGCGCTTGGTGTCAAAATTCTCTGGATTCAATCGCATATATGAGGAGAAGCTATAGAGCTGCTGCCCCTCTTCGATGGCTATTGCGCATTGCAGAGTGCGGAGCAACTCAGGGGATGGCTGTGCTAGTAACGCGATAGCACCCCCTAGGTCTGTCTGGTTGTACTGCGTCTCGTTAGACTCTTTGAGAGCGGCTGCAAAACCTTCGGCATAGAGCCAGCTGTCACACACTTGAATCTTAGCGCTATCCATTTTGAGAGCCCTCTTGGCCGCCAGCAGGTGCTAGCGAGTCAAAACACTGTATGGCGAGGAGGAGCGCCGTCTCTGCGTCCTGCTGCTGATGCTGTGCGACTGCTACGTCATCCTTTGCGCGTAACGATACAAGGAGGCAGGCATGGATTTCGGCAGTTGCAGCAGTGACCGCGTCGCTAGCTGACTGCGGCTGAGCTGCCTCGAAGGCCCTCTCAGGTATCACCCCAGGCACCTCCTCCCGTCGGCGAGGGGTGGGGTTGTTAAACTCAATGATCAAAGCCAACAGGGTCTCGAAGTCCCAATGCCGTTTGATATAATACGCTGTCGAAGCATTGATCAGCGTTGTGTGAGGAGCGAGCGCACCGTTTGACAGGACTAGCATATCCCCAAAGTCTTCATCACTGCTACCTCTAATAGCTAATTCTACCTTCATTTCACCACCTCCTTAATATACTTGCGCCCCTCATAGGGTAGCAAAGCTGCGCGCAGTCTATATACGCCCATAACATAACTGCGCAAATTCTTATCCGAAACCTCTTCCTCACGAAGCAGCCTCCTCAATATAGAGAACTACCTCATCTGGTATGACAACCACTATGTAGTCGTCGTATGGTTGCTCATTGCAATCTTTCTCGTGGAAATCATCCTGGTGAACTACTTCGCCATTAGGATACAGCCTGTAGTTAGTGAATATCATACCAGTCTTCTCCTATTTTACCGTCGCCATCCATGATTGTAACACCGAATAACTTCGGCCCTTCTTGAAATGCCTTAATGCCTAGATCGCGAGCTCTTATAGAGTCTTCAACTCGCGTCATGAAGTCAAGTTCGTCGTGCATGAAAATGAGTGGCACATATTCGATATCCTCATCTTCCAACCAGCCCTCCAATAACAAACAAGCCCCTGCGCATGTAGCCTTCTCACAAGATTGCAGAAGGTATACTAGGAGCTTATGCGGAGAATCTACATATACCTTCGCCCCTGAGATCGATGTGATCCAGCCACCACTACGACTATTAGATTGCCACTCTGACTTAAGGCGCCTGAGGAGCTTAGAGAAGCCTGGAACGGCATCCACAAAGCCTGCCTTCAGGAGATTGCCTTGCTTGCTATCCATGGTGCCGAAGATGTAACTCCACAACTTAGCCCCCGCCGCCCCAAAGAGAAAAGCATAAAGGATCCGCTTGGCATTTCCACGTTTTCGCAGTGCTACGTTCTCCGCCTGCGTATGCTTATCGCAGGCCACTACACCACTAGCGAGTACGTACGCCGTCCAATCGATCCCCATGCCCTTGAGCACAGCATCTAAGGCTTCTGCGTTGTACGTATGGATATCACCTGTGAGCAGGATATTTGTGAAGGCCGCGTCAGCCAGATAGTGCGCCAGTCCCCTAGCTTGGTTGCCTGCGGAGTCGCAACCTACCAAGACCCAGCCCGGCTCGCATGTGAACAGCCTTCGCATCTCTGGCCCCCACGCGGCGTCCCCTGAGGGAACATTTACGATAGTTTTATGCCTGGCACGGAGGCTAGGTGTTCCAATCGTAATACAATCGCCGTGAACACGACCGTCCAGCTCTGAACTAGCCATCCAATTCTTCAGCACTCCGAAGCGCGAGGAGGCCGAGAGGTAGGACAGGTACGCTTGTCCACCCTCCCCCATGATCTCAAGCGTGTCTTCTGTGATCTTAGGAGAGGTCTTCAACCGCTGACGTCCGACTTGCTTGTAGTTCCAGGTGTCCGGCTTCCACCCCTGCTCATACAAGAACATCTTCACATCATCACTAGACGCGAGATTGCGTTCCTCGAAAGCGACCTTGCAGAAATCCCCTATAATGAAAGGCACGTCCTCCAGACCCTTTGGCGTCCGCTCGTCGACATCAGCCGCTAGTTGGCCGATATCAGGTGCTATCTTAAAGTATGTCGCGAGATGTGCATGGTAGTTACCGGCTACTGTCCACTTAGGCTCTGTTATATAGGACTGCGCAGGAACGGTGACTCCTTTCCAGGGGCGCCAGCCTCCAGTATGAGGCACTCTGTCTAGAAGCACGGTCTTTCTCCCCAGGCGAGGTTGCAAGTCAGATGTCACTCGGTTAATCTCAGCTTCAAGTTGCCCGTGTAAGAGCTGCCCGGCCTTCCGATCAAAGGGCCAACCCTTCCACTGCGCGATAGCAGACCAGCGACTAATAGCTTGCTCAGCTAGTATGTAGTCGGGGAGGTACGGCGCGTTCGGAAGCATCCTTATGAACTCTCTGATAAGGATGTTGTAGACCTTCTCGTTGATCAAGAGGTCTCGGTCACAATATACAAGCATCTCAGGTGTGTAGACCGCCCACTCATCGAACTTGAATTTAGGGTAACCCAGTGCCTCTCCCCATATGTCAAGACCGTGACCGCGTAATCCAAATCGTAGGTAGTCCAGCACTCTTGACAAGATCAGCGTATCTCGCTGCTTCACACGCTTGGGTAGCTTGTAGTTGAAGAGCTTCTGCAGTACAAGTAGGTCGTAGCCGCATAAGTTGTGCGCAGACACCACTCTAGCGTTATCCAGCAACGGCACCCAACCCATGTCACCCTCCAGAAAATGCAAGCGTTCACCTGAGTCCAGATCTTGGATATTCATAATGTGCATTTTTGTACACTCTACCAGCAGCCCATCATTTTCTGTGTCAAATACAATATTTTCCATGCTGTCTCCAAGAGGTGGCTCGCACCACCTCCGTTCGTTAGTCGCCTAGGATCGTATCGATCTCTTCAACGAGGATTGGCTTGCAGCCAACCTTTATATAGGCGCGTAAATACCGCAGATACCACTCTGCCTTGGCCAGTTCTTGATCTGAGTGGTCTTTCCTTCCGTTACGATCTAGGTACTTTCGGATCTGCAGCTCAACAGCGCCGATAAAGACTTCTGGATGGTTCGCGTATCGCGATAACCTGTTCATTGCTTCTAGCCACTGTAATTCCTCCAGCCCATGCTTCATGTAGCCTTGGTAATGGGGAGGATCAATGGCGTCCATGGGGAGTGGTGTCTTGTCTTGTGCAGCGACGGGCTTGCCCTCTGCCGCATCTGGGTTCCAAGCTGCACTCCGTTCTTGCCCCTCTCTATGAAGCTCCAAGTCCTCCAGCGAAGTCAGGAAGTCTATAGGATTCAGAGAGTGGTCGCTTGCTAAATCAAAAACTTTGATGTAAGAGGGGGGCATTAGCGCCGAAGGAGTAACCTCCTCAAGCTTGTCAAATGTCTGCAGCCTAACGGCTGTCGCGCCCTCTGCATCAGGATCCTGTGGACCCCATTGTTCATATGCTAGTTGTCTCATATCAATACTTTGAATCTTCATCAGCAACCTCAAGTTTCCCAGAGGTATCACCGATTGCTGTGAATTCGTCAGCATCGTCTTCGAGCACGATAGTATCCTGATCTAGTACCTCGAAGATCTCTGCAGCTAGTTGAGGCGCACGGATCGCAGTAACCTGCACCGAATCGAGCATCGCTCGTAATACACCATCTTTGCTTTCTTTTGAGGTGATACCTACGTTGCCTATACTGCCCCAGCCGACTGTTTTGCCTAGTAGCGGCTTAAGTCGCGAGTCTACAACACGCGGCGGTGTCATCGTGGTTCCATCCAGCAAGACAGCTTTCCGCCGAATGTTCGCTCTGATGTATGTGCCCTTGTCGTCCTCTTCGAGATGGGTGCTAAGCCCCATGGCTTCCCAGGCCGCTTTCTTGGCGACACGGGAGCGGATCTGGATGCTCCAGTTAGGGTTAGTAGGTTCGAATCTATTCTCTTGCTCGCCTTCGTCCAATCTTGCGTACCATAATTCTACACCATCAACTCTAAGCTTCGCCATCTAATCCACCTCTTTATATAAATTATTCCATTCGTCTGCTGTAATCCCAGTCAAGATGAACTCACGCTGGTCAGCGTCAAGTCCGGGGAAAGCATCGTGTAGTGAAGCACCGCCCTCATACTTCAGAAGTTCTGCCATGGTTATAGGCATATCAACTGTTCGTGTGATGTCGGTTGCTACTGAAGTTCTAGTAATTTCCATTGTACCTCATAGCCACGCGGGCAATTCGGATTGTTTATCAAGGAAGACTAACTCTTCTACTGAGAATAACTCGTCAGGTACCAGGTATGACATAGCCTTATCATTATCAATTAAGACTAAAAACAGCTTAGCGCCGCCTACTTCAAATACTGCTTCCCAGGTGCCTCCTTCGACCTGGTTGAACATAACGCGCTGGTCCTCGGTGTCAAGGCAGACGTCGGTTTCCTTTGTCACAAAAACTAGCCAGCCAAGGGACTGCCGCCCCTCCTCACGGCTGACCTTTAGCGTCTTTACATAGTCGCTGAGGATCGGTTCCATTACGCGATTGCTGTAACTTACACACACATCGAACAACGGTCTTGGGATCTCACCCAGACACAGCCTCTCATGTATGGCGATCATCCGTGGGTCCAAGTTGGGTCGTCGGCGTATTCTGCCATCTCCTCAGCATCAGAAGGTTCGACCAGATGCGCCTCGAGGATCACACTGATAGTCGCCATCTCGACCTTACCCTCCCATTGACCGGAAAGGATGATGTAGTCGCCCAACAGAAAGACTGTTTCAACCTCCACACTAAAAGCTTCGCAGGTCAATCGTTCTGCTGTGATTTCATCAAAAACATCATCAGCTTCTGCAACTACCAAGCCGTGGATGAGACGCTGCGCTGCCACTAAGCTGCCAGCGTAGCCATCAAGTCGTAGGTCTTCCCACTGCCTTACCAAACAGTTCGTGACGTATAGTTGGATCAGTGTGCTGAGCTCGTCCGAAAGGACATCCATCCCTGGCTCAGCGCCAGTTAGTACCTTAAACATGCTCTGCCTTCATTTCGTACCGCCTTTGAATAGTGCAGCTGTCGTTGGCGTTGTGATGCCATAGAAATCGAGGATCAATGCGGCATCTACAATCACCGACTCTCCTGGTGACTTGCTAAGGTAGAGAACAGCCTCGTGATCCTCCGACCAGATAACGATGCCAGCCCACTCATCAGGGTCTAGCGGATCGACGCACTCAATAAACTTCACGAAGTGTGTGTGCTCCGTGATCAAGGTGCCGCTAAAAGAGTGGCCTACTACGCCAAGGGAGGCGTAGTACACCAAGAGCTGTATGAAGGCGCTGCTCATATCACCCCCGGCGCTTTCACACCATGACGCCTATGGTGAAAAGCCTCTAGGGTGTTCACTGCTCCCCCAAGGTAGCTATCGACGACTTCACACAGAAGTCGTACAAGACAATCCGTTCAAATACTTCGTCGCCAACAGAGATCGTAACACCCTGCTCTGCGACAGTGACCTCCGCGTGTACCGCCGCATAACCCACCGCCTCTAACGACTTAGCAGCTATGTCCTCCGCCGCTCGTAATGCTAGCGACCTGCTACGGTGCAGGTCGTGCGAAACAGTGATGCCCCGCAAGCTGCCAGGGATGCTCTTCTGGTGTATCAAACCTACGAAATTCATATGTATCTCCTTGTGCGTTACTGCATTACGGGCTTGAAGGTGAGTGCTCCGGCGACACCTGTGTACTCAATGCCGTCATTTCCCAAGCGGTTTACAGTGGCGGGATCGTTTTCAGCATAAAGCGTTTCCACTGTTATGATAGCTAACGTGTTAAAGGTACCCATGTCACGCTGCTCATACGTCCCACCGAGAACAACGTAGCCCGAGACCGCTTTTTCCACCTTCGCTGCATCGTGAAATTCCTTAATAAGCTCGCGTGTCTCAGCGCCTACTGCCTTGGCTGCTGAGAAGGCTGCGGCCCTTGTGGTGAAGTAGCGGGGTGATACAAGCGCATCATTCACTCCACTGTTCAGATCCTCTATTGTGATTACGTATATAGGGTCCATGTTAAGGAGCTCCTAGTTCGGCGAGTTGCGTCCTTAGGCCATCTATAATAGCATCTCTGTGCGCTAGCTCAGCCGCGATAGAGGCTTTAGAATGCAAGGCCTCTCGAGTCATAGCGTCTACATGCACTAGATAATAATCCTCCAGCTTGCCCACATCACGGTTTCCATACTGTTTCATTCTACCTCCTTAAAAGTCCAAATTCCATTACCATCAACTTCTGCATAGCCTGCTTCTATTAGATGAGCAGCAACCTCACGCTCGCCTACGTTGAAACTCCGCAACCTATCAGATGCTTTGTCAGTTATGATCGTCACCCCTGCTGCTGTAGCCGCCAGCAGTTCGTAGATATCAACGGGCAAACGTCCTGCACGTGCACCGTTGACTGATACCGCAACTACGTCATCCTGCAAGTAGAAGCCAGGGTTGACCATGATGCAGTGCATTGCGTACTTCGCCGAAGACGAGCCGACGACGCCTCGTGCGATAAGGACGTTGCAGTGTCGAAACTTTGTCGCATCCTTCTGCTGGTAGTACCCGCTAGCGATCTGCGAGAGTTGCGCACCAATCAGCATTCGTCGAAAACAGCAGGCACCAAAGCACCGATGGGCGGGGTATTGCTACTTGCGTGTAATGCGCTATACGTCGCAAGGTGACGAAGGTATAGCCGGGTAGGGCTGCCCAAACCCTCCATCCTCTCGATCAGGGTTCGCGCCTTGCCCCCCGAGGCGAACTGCACCGAGAATAACTGTGAGGGTGAGGCGTCTTGCAGGGCCTTGTACTCAGCGGCAGCATCATCGTTCATGGCGTCTATGGCCACCTCCTTGCAGTTATAGGTGAGCGGCATGGCGATCGGTGGCCCGACTGCAACACGCACGCAGTAAGAGGCTTCAGCGGGGTGGGTCTCTTCTTTTTGCATCTGGTTCCTTTATGTCATTGATGGGTCAGCGCCCAGCCTTGCTGAAGCGGCCTCATACGCTTCGCTTGCCGCTTCGGCTGCACTGAAGCGGCCTAAGTAGTGGCGCACGCCATCACGCTGAATCTGCGAGAACCAACCGCCCGCCGGGTGATGGAACACACCACGAAAGCCACTCTTGTTATTGACTGACCGCTTTCGGGTGCTGCTGGCGCCAAGCATTTTTTGAGTCTTTAGGCAGAGGTTTGCAAGCGTAAGGTTTCTGCCGTTGCCATCCAGAAACGAGACGAGCCACCCATCTGTTATTTCGCCATAATGCATTTTCCATATGATCCTTGCCATTGAGTAGGTAGTCCCCTGGTACCTTACGAGGGGATCAGGGCGTCCATAGCTCCCTGCCATAGCGCCTGCCCTTCCGCCAGCGCTAGCGTTTATCCTCCAAAGCAGCTTACCCTCTGGTAGATACTCGAATATATCATTAAAGTCCATTCTTATCTCCTTAACTGAAGCAATATTCAGATTCTAATATGGTGGAAATGTCGAAATCACCAACCTCAAGTGCATCTGGCGACTCCCCAATTTGCTTCAAGATACCCCCTAGCGGATTGTCTTCGTAGAGCACAACAAACTGCTCTCTAACAATCCTGAAAAGATCATCCATGTCGGCTGCCAAGCAACCAAACGAATCATGCACGGTTGACACAGGAAAGCTACAGGCATTGACGGTCAAGATCAAGTGCGTTGCATCTAAGCTGTGGATCAAGTTAGGGGAAGCTCCTTGCGACTGTTTCCCCTTGGACATGACCTCCTTCTCGGTAAAGCAAATGCGTAGTTGCAGTGCATTTGCGTGGTACCCAGTACTCTTGACACGACCTTCCGCTGGGCCGTAGGGCACCCAGACCTTCTTCACCTCCCCTTCGACATAGTATTGAACTACGGGGAAGTTGATGATAGGCGTCTTCCAGCTGAGGAATTTACCTGCCTTCTCAGCTCTCTTGCCTGCGTTCTCAAAGATGCCCAGTAGCTGCATTGGCTTGCGTAATGCAGTCCTGCAACCAGCGTGGGTCTCCCTGCCCAGAAAAGCGCCCCATGAGTTTTCCATGTAGAGCAATCCGGGAATATTGTGTTTCCTTGCGTCGTCTATGATTTGTTGGCCAAGGCCGTAAGCACTTCCGCCGTAAGGTAACGTCATTACATTCGTTGTGTTCGAGGAGGTTCGTTAGGCCTCCCCCGTTGTGTATTATACGCAGCTGTAAGCCTTAGTAATTCTGCCCAGCCTCACATCACCCCGTAGGTGCGGGCGGACCCAAGTACGATGTGTAGGCGAAAAAATCCTGACATGCCCCCTGACAGCATGCAGCCTAACGCCGCCCCTCCCGCCCCCTTCCGCGCCTTCGGCAGCGATCTCTTGTCTTGTGCCTAGCTCGACAGTCAATACGCGATAAGAGTCGAAAGGCGCTTTCCCCTTTCTGAGACGTTTCGCATTGCAGGCTGCGGTTACAGGCCTTACCTCCTTTACTACCGTGTTGGCGCACCCGCACATAAACAAGAAAGCTAGCGCCACTTCCTGTATGGTTTTAAGCTCGAGGCTTTCGGCATCGGATAGTGGGCCTTTCGCCCCTGCAAACATCGGATTTTGTATGACCAGCCCTTGAGGACTACGGCCCTCTGCAGTAAACAGCGGCACCAAGCTCACTTGGCGTTGCATACGCAGCATAGTGGGCGATTTAACGAGGTCGCAACCGAACATCATGATAAGGACTGCGCCGGTGAACAACCCAGACTCATCCCAAAAAATGTCGTGGTCAACCCCACCAAATTGGCCGAGCTCTTTGACCTGCGCCTCCGACATATCAATGACGAAGAATACCGCCCTACTCGACAAATTTGCAGGGTCACGCTCTTCAACCTCGAGGCATATCCTAGGAAATGGCATATGAAGGCGTGTGCCGCCTAGCGTATCCACGTTGCCGACAACATCTAGGTAAGCGTCAGGGGGCAGTAAGAAGTCTACCGCAGTGCCTACTGCAGCGGCAATTGCAGTGAAGGCGCCAGCGTGAATGCCGGCATCCTCCCACCTTGCCGGGTCGGCTTGTGCCAGCCGCACCGATCTCGCCAAATTAGCCTTGACTACTGCAATACTCATCAGTCTCTTCGTTCTCATTCCAATCTCCTTGAGCTATCGCTCGTTATTTAACGTTAATACACAACAGCTGCATGTTACCATGCAGACCAGACTATATCATAGGTGGCCGAAGCCACCCCCTGCGCTTCCCAGGACCTATCCCAGTACGAGCTAGGACTGCCGAAGCAGCCCATCATCGCTCTAGTCGTTACACTTTCAACACCGCCAAGTGTTTGTTACTTACCCACCACCACACTGCCTAACCTCCCGAGAAATAGTATCTGACGTAAAGGCTTCTCGTCTATTGGCACTTTGATTACTTCGCAAACCGTTCCATTTGCAACCTCGTAGTACCTGGAGTACACATTGTCTTCCTTCTTGCGGCCAGCAGCATTAAGCGCATCAGTCACACATATATTTAGTTGCTGTCTTGCAGTTTCCTCTGTACTATAGAGTGTTACAGCTGAACGCCATACATCAAGTACCCAAACAAGACTACCTTCTACGCTATCATCTTGCTTTATAGCTGCGTCGTGCATACTTCCCATAGCGACCCCTCCAGGTGCGTTGACCGTCAGTCTATTTACTACTTTATATGGATGGTGAGAGCCCTCAGTTAGGCTCTCTTGTGTAGTCCTGGTGCTAGCGAGTTTGAACTCTAGATCAGAAACTGGTACGTAAGACAAGCTTACGTGGCGTTTCCCAGGGTGCCTGTTTACTTCGCAAAGGACACCACAATAAAGTAACCCTTCTTCACCTTCGTTAATAAGCCTTGATAATGTGGGGCCATTCAAAAACCCCCTGACTACTGGGATGCCTGAGCTATCTGAAAATGCTCTCAATTCCTTAGCTAGCTCAAAAAACCTACCGTGCCATTGCTTCTTACTAGCTATAAAAGGCTGCAGCAGTCGTGCTAACTGAGCAATCTGTCCTCCATTTAGATCATGCATAATATCTAATCCTCAGTCTTTAGAAATTCTATAGTGTCTTGAGATCCTATTAGGTACTGGTGCTTTATTTCAGCAACAGCGGAGTTCACCATAGAGTTGGCTACAGCTACAATAGCGTTAGCATCTTTAGCATTGATACGACCCTCTGTTAAGTCTATCAAAGTGACTGCTAATACGGCTCTAAGTTCTTTTGTGTTTTTCATGAGGATATCTCCAGTAGTACTCGTTTAAGTTTAATTAAGGCTCTTTTTACTTCTATTAACTCAGGGGGTGCCTTTTCAGCCCCTTGAGTTTTAAGCAACCTACGAATATAGCTATCTTTAAGCTCCTTAACCGCTATAAAGCCCTTACGCCTGTTGTATACTTTGCATCCGGGCGCTGTTCGGTCTTTTACATTCCTGCATTTTCTGCACTGTGTATGCTTCATTAAGGCATGGCGATCATGTCTAGGGAAAGCTTCAAAAGGTAGCATTTGGTTACACACGAAACACTCAAGCATTGTTTTTGTGGCCATTCGCACTCTTCTGGGTATCATCCCTTTTGATAACCTCCACAATCGATCTTTCTTAATATTGCAACTTATACAAATCCTATGGGGTATCAGTCGACCGCCACTCAACCTCTCATAAAAGCGCGAAATGACTTTCCATCTGTAACAAGCAATGCATTTATTGCGACCACATATTGTAGTGTTTGGGGCTTTAGGCATATAAGCTTGGCGACTATCGTCTGCCCTCCTTAAAATATTGTTGACACTTGGGGTGGCCTGGCCGAGTACGTATAGGCGCTCGGTTCAGGATGCTGCCTTCTGGCAGATACTCAAATATATCATTAAAGTCCGTTGGTTATGACCGAATACTTATCCATTTCTTCCATCATATGATCTTGTGTAGCTGCGTGCGCCATCCCGTTATCGTATAAGATCTTGAGACCGGGGCGTTCGCCGAAGATGTCGTAGTGCACACCTTCGAACATAAGCCAGGTATGCTCCATCTCATCAGCGCATATTACCACGCTATTCGGAATCAGCGCATGTAACGCAGCTGCGAAGTTCACGCAATTTCCGCAAAAAAGATGTCTACGATCAACTCATGAGGACTTTCAGCGTTTTGAGCTGTACCCCTCAGAAGTCCAATTGCTTTCAGAATGTGCGGTGACGCGTTAGGTTCACCAGGAAAGTCCTGGTCAGCGGGGCGTGTCATGTTGCATCTCCTCAATTTCAACAGTAAGGCAGGTGTAGTCGCCCACGTCGCATATACCGACTCCAATTTCGTCACCCGCAATGAACACCTTTACAACGTCGTACTTCTCGCGGATGGCTTGCAATCTCACGATCAGTGCGCTTATCGAGTCACTGCCATCTAACACAGGGAGGTATTGCTTCCCGTCCGATGTCGTTATTATTTCTGGTTCGCTTTCTACTAGCATGTCATTTCCTTTTTGTAGTACTTGGCGGTGTTGCTTAGCTCGGTATTGCCCACAAGGGGTGTCCACCGAATTCACATGGTTTTACAAGCGCAATTTTTTGTTCACGCTTGACAATCTTTCTGATGTGTCCTGACTCAGTAATGCGCAGCCAGAACACAGGCGAACACAACCTCAACACTAGAGCATGACCCTCTTTGAATGTCTTGGCTGCATGTATCGCCTTGAATCGCCCCTCGCTCCTAGGCGCTTGTGAGGCGATACGTGATTTTAGAATAGCTAGATGGTCGATGAAGGTCTCGCAATCTTCGATCTCTTGGCTATCCATCTCACGTTTATACTCCCGCAGCTTGTCCCACATATGCGCCCCGATATACGCATACAGATCACCGGGATACAGGCGCGGTACTAGGTTCACATGCTCGGCTGTCTCCGCATCTCTTGATAGCGCTGAAAGATGCTGAAGACCATTGGTGCTACCGTCGATAAATATCACGACGGTTGATTCAAAGTCGTAGTCTTGATTGCGTCCCCAGTATCGCATGAAGTGTCGAAGCTCCATACAGTACAGCATAAATTGCCAGGGTGAGTCAGCATTCATCCAATCCTTGTTTATCTTTGGCGACTCAGCAAAGCCCATGAGCATCCGCAAATGTCGTAGACCCCATCTGAAGCGTTGCTGCAAAGGTATCTTGTCAGTCGTCCGACTTCCTACCTTGCCTGCCCACTTTGTAGCAATTGCGATTAGCAGCCATCGGAAGCCCTCTCTGCCTAAGGCTTTGCCCTCAGAACGTCGGAGCAGACCTTTAGCGGTGTCAGCGCCTTGCTCATGCAGGTAAGCGGTGGCAGGGTAGATTCTTGACCTGAAGTCGTAATAGTACCTGTGATAAAAGATATCCCCTAGAAACTTATCCGCAATTTCATGAATGATCTGATACTCTCTGACCTTGGAAGCCTTCGCCTCCCTGTCGTAGATTGACCAGATGTCTTTGAACGCCTCTTCGCGATTGTCAAAGGCCCACTGCTGAAGCTGATAGAGTCGGATATCTACCGTCCAGCCCACGTTTTGGACGCGATTGATACACTTAAAAAGCAGCGGCTGGTTCTCAATAGCAAGACGGTGGAGGACTGCCTTGTCTCCCGTCTTCACCATCACTTCGCCCTTACTGTTCCAAGCTCTTGTCCAGTTCTCCGCTGGGGAGAGGTGAGGCAAACTCCTGGAGCTTTCGGTGGGAAGGAGACGCCAGAGTGCAGCCAATCCTTCCGTGTCCACAACCTCAATCAAGTACTTGTTGTGTTTAGAGCCCTCGACAGTGCCAAGCTTCAAGGCGGTAAGACCTACATCCTCTAATGAATATAGAAAAAAACCGCCTAGCTTTGCTGCTTGTGCTGAATGCTTCTTTACCTCAAACTGGCGCATGAGACCTCGACCTATTGAAGTCGATAGCTCTGCCAGTGGTGCCTCTTCAGCTTCCCCGTGTGGCGCCCTAGTATACAGGTACGTCACACTAACTAGCGTAGGAATACACTGTTTAAGAGCCCACTCTTTTACGAATGCGATTGAGGACTTCGGAGGGATCTCCTCGAGTCTAGCGGTCATTGAGGCGACTAGTGCGTCTATCACATTTAATATCTCCTTAGTAAGTAGATGGTTGCGACCACGGCGATCAGCACCGTTTGCACTTGTGCTACATGGTATGCTACTGCGAAGAACGTCAGATACAGCATGAACCTGGCTAACACTGTATACACTGCTTTCTCTTTCTTGTTTAAACGCATCATTCCCTCGGTGAAAAGGGCATGATGTTACTACCCTTTTAAGTTTATAGACATATAGATACTCCTTATTTTGGGGGCATTGAGCCGGACGTGCGCCGGATATGGCGGGTTGCTGCGCTGGCTAAGCGCATGAAAAAAAAAAAGAATAAAAAGAAACCACCCCCGAAGGGGTGGCTGAAATTGTTACCTACCTTGACGAATAAGCTTCGCTGAGAGATACACCGCGAGACCAATGCCAAGCGCTTTTACAACGTTTATTGAAAGCTCTGGATCCTTGCCGACATGCGCTGTGACAGAGGAGAAACAGACAAGCACGAGAAGCCACAAAGCGTAGCGCGTGCCGTTAGCTCTTATATTTCCTGCAACAAAGAGGAGAAGAAAGAATGCAACTACTGTGTATCCAATCACATCAGCTACGGGCGCTGATGTTTGCAAGTATATAAGCGCAAAAAGAAACAGAATGGCTTGTATCATGGGATGCAGACCGTAACACCTTTACTAGGCCGTCCACTTTTGTAGGATACGCCTGAGGCCTTCGCTTTTGCGTTGAGAAGATCAAAAATTTCTTGATCCCTAGCGGAAAGCGTCGGCTCTGGAGCATCCTGCTCTGGTGGATCCTGCCATGTCAAACGGCACCTTGCCGTTCTAGCCGCTCTGTTAGAGGCTCTTGCAAACGCCACCAAACAAACCAATGCGATAATGATCCCGATCACGAAGTATGCTGTGATCATCGCACCACCTCACGGTTGTCATATTTAATTACAGCAGGTATTGCGTAGCTTAATGACACCGCGCTAATCACAAAAGCGATCAGTAAAAATTCTAATGCGAACATATCGTTCTCCAATTGTTGTTAATCACACTATTCTACAGTGGCAGGTGCTTCCTTAGGAGGCAGAGTGCCGTCATGAACAGCCTTTGCCCAGTCTTCCCGCCTTAGTAGCTCGCAGACACCCATTAGCGGATGGCCTATAATATTATGAACAGGCCAGTTTCTATATAAGCGATCCACGAGAGCAAGCTTTCTTGTCAGAGCTTGCTCGAGCCGGTTCATGCTACACCTCTTGAAAGACGCGCCCATTTAACAGGCGACGACGGTGTAATCTCAATAACACTAAACTTCAAAACCCGACAGTCATTCCCAGCATATGTAACAGTAGCTTCATCACCTGTGACGGTCGCCACAGCAGTCTTAGCCAAGCTAGCAAGAGCTGAGTGTTCTCTTACTAGTGCTGCCATGGCTCTTTGTGCTGCTTCGCGGCTATCAAATGGTTCTGTTGATACAGTTGCTTCTGAGAAAAACCCGTTTGTGACTAATGTCATTATAGTGAACATATCGTTCCCTTTGAAAGATTAAATAGAGTAATATCTCTATCATATAAGATACCATTATTTGCGCAGATGCTTTTGCGGAAAAAAGCTACCACCCGAAGATGATAGCTTGTGTGTTGCTGATACTAATTGTAGTATCAATAGATCTATAATAAAAGAGAACCAAGGCTCTCCTTAGGGAATTCCTAATACCCACGGGGCGCCGTAGGGTTAATTCAACGGGCAAACCCCGCAGTGCTTTCATCGAGTTACCCACTGTCACTTTTTATGACGGCTGAGAGAGTGGCCCTCTGCGCTAAAATTTCGGCTGAGGGGACACTCAGGGGACGCCTCCGAACGCCTCAGACGTGGGAGTTTTGCTGATGCTCTGCACCCTCCCGCGAAAGTGGCTCACCTCAGAGGTGGCCTCGTACTGTCGTTAGACCAGAAGCTTAAAGGCGTAATAGCCCCGCCTTGTCCAACCTTGCTTCTCTAGTATCCTGGTGAGAACAAAGGCAGGGTCATTGTGGCTGGCGGTTGAGGCTACGATCTCCATGCCCAGCTCACAGGCGCGGTCTTCGATAGCTTCGTGCGCCAAGATAACTGCCTTGACGGCTCTTACGCCTGTGAGATTTGTCATGTAATACATCTGTTGGAATGTCTTGGCCTGGGTGTGGCCGAGACCGATCTCCTTCGCAAGAAACCAGCCTACCAACTCTTCCCCGAGCCGTATCAGCCTGAAGAATTGCTGGCGCTTGGCGGCCTCTGTCATAAAGCGGATCGTATAGGCTCTGTCAACAGGCACATCTGGCGAGATGCTGAGGTATAGATCTACACAATCTACAATCTCTTGACACGACTGCGCCTTCTCCAGCCGGAGTATGTTACGCGGGCACACGATTTCTGAAGGCATCGATCAGCTCCCACAAGTCCTCGCTTCGAAAGTGCCCTGCGGGCCTGCCGGTTGCTGGGTCGCCTAGCATGAACGTGTTATACTCGGCGCCCATGATGCCTACACTTTCGTAGGTTTGTGGAAACGTCGGCAAGAACACGCCGTCTAGACGCTCGCCATGCCCTATTGTTATAGTGATGTGGGACCCGATCGAGTGTGTGTAATCGATGATATCTTCTTGCGAGCCTATTACTTGTATCTTTGCTCTCATGCTGTTAATTCCTCTTAGTTGGGTGAGAGCGCCCTAAGACGCTCTCCTACTTATTTAGCCCGTAGAGCGGCCACCTCTGCTTCTAGTGCAGTAACCTTGGCGGACAGCTCCTGTATAGCCTTCACCACAGGTGCTGCTACTCCGTTGTAATCGAAGCCTAGCGTGCCATCTGGGTTGGCTGCTACCAAAGAATCACTCTCAGGGATCAGATCTTGGACCTCCTGCGCGATAAAGCCATGTGCTGTAAGGCCCGTACTTGCTAGCAGCTTGTAGGTTCTAGGCCTCAAGCTCTCGACAAAAGCAAGCCCCAGCACCTCGTCCTCTATATCCTTCTTCAGGCGCCTATCGGAAAAGTGTTGTATACTGACTAGACTGCCACTACCTGCCGTTACCACCGATGAGGCCAGGGCCCCAGATACCTTGATTGAAAGCGCTTCCCCTGCAGGCTGGGCCGCGCCTGCGTTACACCACACATAACGACACCAGTAATAGGCGAGGGTGCCGCCAAGCCGCCCCGCGCTGTATGCGGTGGCACTGTTGGTCACCCAGGACTCTAAGCCTGCTAACGTCTGTCCGGAATCAGCTAGCACTTTACCGGTGGTATCGCTGAAGACGGGGATACCCCATTGGTTAGCTGCGCCGGGGCCTGTCACATCGCCAGTACTCCCGCCGCTTCCAAGATAGTATGAGGGTAACTGCCCCCCGAGCTTCTCTGCATTGCCCGCCGTGAGGTTTGAGACGGTCTGCGTTGAGATCACGAGGGAGCCATTGACCTCGAGCGCGGTATTCGGTGAGGAGAAGAAGCCGCCTATAAAAGTACCGTCTCCCACAACACCTATGCCTACACTATTTCCGACCCCTTTACCTACAACACCTACGTTGTAGCGCGATGAGCCAGCTGTAGCGAGGCCTAGTACCCCTACTCGTGCATTTGAAGACGACAATGGCGATGTTTGGCCATAACCATACACAGAGTAATCCAGCGCGATGAGGGCCCCCCCGATATTCACAGTGCTGCCAGCCCCCTGAACACCATAGGCCTTGATATTACCGCTTGTGTCCACACTGCCGGCAATGATTGCGCCTAAGTTAGGAGACATGCCTGACAGTGTAGTAGGCACGCCGCCTACGCCGCTCCAGTTAGCAGTCCCTGCTGCATTGCTTATCGCAGTGACCTGAGTAGAGGTAGCGCCTACTGTTGCGTTGGCTGCTATACCCGCCAACTTGCCACCATCGATCGTACTGAGACCTGACAGCGTTGTTGGTCTGCTGACTACGCTTGTCCAGTTAGCAGTCCCTGCTGCATTGCTTATCGCAGTGACCTGAGTAGAGGTAGCGCCTACTGTTGCGTTGGCTGCTATACCCGCCAACTTGCCACCATCGATCGTACTGAGACCTGACAGCGTTGTTGGTCTGCTGACTACGCTTGTCCAGTTAGCAGTCCCTGCTGCATTGCTTATCGCAGTGACCTGAGTAGAGGTAGCGCCTACTGTTGCGTTGGCTGCTATGCCGCTTAGCTTGGTTGTTTGGGCAGGAGTGGCCCCTACTGTTGCGCCTGTTGCTATGCCTGTCAACTTCGTAGTATCAGCCTTTTCTGCAAGACCGAGGGCAGCCTTTAACAGCTGCCTTTTATTCAACGTGTCGGTCAGTTGAACGATGAAGCCGGGCAGTGTGTTACCCGCAGTAAGCGTTGTGTTCGTCGATAGACTAGCATCATTTATAAATGACGGTAATGTCCATGGCACAGACGCCACATTACTCACAGTCCAGGAGGCGGAATGGAGCATTGTAGAGAGCGCTTCAAAACTAGTCACGTAGGTGGATGCCTGCGTTGTGGTCAAGCCTCGATCATTAAAGGTCTGTACCAGCTTCACCCCTTCATCGACCAAGGACATCCAAGCAGCTCTCAATTGCTGCTTCTCCAGCACGGTGATGATGCCGTCGTTCGTTATAGTATCAGTGAACGCCTTGGCAAACGATGCGTTTGAGACAACAGTTGTAGCAGACGTACCCGCGATGTCAGCTGTAATATTGCCTGTCGTCCCGGCGAGAGACCAGGTGCCAACGAGGCCTCCACTCACCTCACCATCGGCGGTCACTCTTGTCGCGACGATGCCTGCGCTATACGACCTGTCCATGGGAAGGCCATAGAGCACTAATGTCCTGGCGTTACCTGCTGCTGTCCCTGCTATCGGGGACAAGAGGCTAAGGGCGCCTGGAGTGCCTGGAAGTGCGGCAGACTCGAAGTGGATCACAAAGGTATCAGCCTTCAGAGCCCCTTGCGTGTACGACCAGACCAGCGTGATATCCACGCTGCCAACAGCTGAAGTAGCAGTTGAGATTGAGACCAATGCAGGCAGATTTGTAGGTGCGTTGGGATTCCGCAGGTCCGCCGTATCACTGACTGTCGTTGACACATCTGTAGCAGGAACGCCATCGATGGTACCTGAGACATCCCCCTGAAATACAACCGAAGTGCTTGGCTGATAAGGGTTCTCACCTGCGCCTGCAGCCGTGACAATAGGAGACGCTATCACGCCGTCGGCGTTCACGTCCTTGTCTACTGCTCTGAACGACCGCACACCTATCGTGTAGTAGTCAGAAGCTGCTAGCCCAAACCCGATAAAAGCGCGTTTATCCGCAGGTACTTGAAATACAGTCTCTTCTGCGGGGGTGGTGCCGAACACATAGGTTGCGGAGGACGCGCTCTTAGATGCGTATATCGCGAAACCGTCGATGTCACCCTCTGCACCGCTGTAGCCCCATTCGATACTGATATCTGCAGAGCCATCGCTATTCAACGTGTGATCCACTGCGGTCCCATCAGTAAGCAGCACCGGTGCGATTACAGCGCCACCATTACGATCGTTTGCTGTGTTGAAGTTCGTAATCGCATCAGCTATATCGGAAGCGGGGACACCATTGATGTCTGCCGTTACATTGGCGGGAACACCAATTCGGACCCATGACGTGCCAATTACAAGTGCCCCTTGCTCTCCGCCCGCAGACGTCATGCGGACCGCTGCGATACCTGCCCTATACGAACGATCCATGGGCACACCGGGGATGATAAACGATCTTGCAATACGATCGACAGTTGCCAACACCGTCGAGGACGTTGTAGGCCCTACATCATCTTCAGTGAAGTATAATGCGAACCCATCCGCAGGAAGTACTCCATCAGTATAATCCCAGTAAAGCGAGATATCCACTGTCCCTACAGGAGACGTAGCAATGCCCATGGTGCCGAGAATAGGAACGCTTGTTGGTGGAGCTAGCGTCCTAAAGGCAATAGTCGCTGCTGTGACAGCAGCTGCATCATACACCTTCTTCATTGTAAATGTAACAAGCCCAGTTGTACCTGTCGCGGTCTCCGTAGCGCGTATGGTAGCCGTCGCGGTGTCCGCTGCTATTGCGGTGATAGCAAGATCGCCCGTGGCTGTGTTCAAGGTAGCTGTCATGTCCACTAGCAAGCCCTCGATAGCGTACACCACCCCTGTATTCAACACAGTACCGCCCTTAGTAGCTACGGTCAAGACGCCGAATGGGAACTCTGTGGGTAACGGCACCCCATCCTCGTCCACAAGGATCGTAAGCGAGGGAGGAAGCATCTGCAGCCAATAGCCGTCAGAGAGTACCGCGTTGACTGTGAGGCTGTCACGGGTACGATAGAACCTCTCAGGGAAACCGGTCTCAGTCACCTCCACCGCATAAACCTTGCCGGTAGGTGGGTCAAATGAGGCAACTGCTAGCGCTGCTGTAGTTTCGCCTACGAGCTCTGTGTCATCTTCAAACCACTTGTAGCGCGGCGTTGTGTATCCCGTATCTTCCGCTGTTAGTGTAAGGGCTAAAGGGTTGAACACCCCATCGCCATCCTTCATGAAGACACTTGTAGGTGATGGCTTGATATCTACCATTCGGGCGGTTGCCGGATCAAACATGAGATTTATCGCGTCTGCCCCTGTTGTTGTCAGCGATGACCAGGCACCACCAGCTGTAACAGCCCGCACCGCAAACACAGCGGACGCTGCTGTAAGAAGAGGTAGTGTGTATGGAGGCGTAGTGGCGTCACCTAAGAGCTCCCAGATTTGCGCACCGTCAGCGTCCAGTTTCCCGAAGGCCCACATATACAGATCGTAGCGAGTGACATCGCTATCAGGCACGAGTGCCCAGCTGAGCTGGCCTGAGGAGGCGTTCAAGATGCCATACTCCTCCACGTATATAATCCACTCAGGGCGAGACACAATATTTGCGTACACTGAAGGTGGCTTTATGTAATCGTTATCGTTGACATTCCAGGCAAGCTGTACTGGGTCGAAACGCAACCCTTGAACTTCTGCGACGTTTCCCTCGAGAATCTTGACCTCCTCTATCTTCACGAAGAGGTCTGTCACCTCGCCGAGCGCCAACGCAACGCTCTCTAGCTTGATGATATCCCCCGGCTCCAAATATGAGTCGACGACGTAATACTGAAACTTGATTGCGAATGCTGAACGTGAGACACGTACCTGCCCTTCTGCATGGGCTAGCGCGTGATAGTAGTCTGTGATGCCACCCTCGAACGTGTCAACCTCGAGCTCTACACCAGAGTCCTCTTCGAGCATCTCTCTGTAAGCAGTATCCTCGACGGCGACTGCGTCGTAATGTGTGTAGGCGGCTGAGCGGGTTGACCACACGATGGAGCCGCCTGCTGACGTTAGCGTTGCGCCTACACCCTTAGGGCCTTCGCCTCGACCGCGCGGCTTCAGGGCATTCTCCGCATAAATACGGATAGCATACTGCTGGTCTTCTACAAGAGTTACGACCCACGTCCCATTATCGGGGGCGACATGCCAGACATCATCCCATTCGTCGCCGGGGTTATGCCGCACACCGTCCAAGTAGATCCGCATCCTATCATCAGCTGTATATCTGAAGGTGTAAGTACCGCTGGCCTTGCACAGGAATGCCCAGGACATGTCCGTGTTTTCTGTTTGACCATCCCAGACACCATGGCTATTCAGAAGCTTAGCCTCGCCACTAGCAGCGTCCCAAGAAGAAGAACTAACGATAGAGTAGGCGACACCACCGACGCCCCTGAAGTTGGTCCTAGTGACCTTGGAGGGCCAGGAAACCGATTCTTCTTTAAAGCGAGAGGTCTCGCTGTGGTATCGAACAGTGGCATGATTCAAGCGCTCATCGGTAGTCGGCCACTTGATCTCAATCTGCTGGTCTAGCACTAGGTCGGCGTCTGTCAATGTAGCTACAACTGCAGCCAGAGTCTCGGTAATGTCGGCAGGTGCCTGTAACACTAGCTTGTATGTCCCCTGCGACCATAAGAGCCGTGCGTCCCCCATCGCCCCTAAGATTTCTTGCACATTCTCACGAATAGGCTTCGAGGTGTCCAATGTCACATTACATTCATACCGAGGGAGATCGCGATGTGTTACCCAGCGTTTAGGGGTCTCGCCAAGCCTTGTAGCAGGCTGATACAGCTGCCCACCTACAGGCACGTTCGTCCTGACAATAGCACCACATACCGCAGCCGCTGCCTCGAAGCTCGGCAAATCCATCTCCGCGATAGGAACACCTTTACCCACACCACCATCGATAAGATAATCCAGCAGACACCAAGCCGGGTTATTGCTATACGTACGCGCCTCACTGAGGATCCCTAGCGTTACTGTCTTTACAAGGCGACCTTCAACCAGAAATTGAGCGGTAGGGACGGCTTGGAATTGTGGGCTGTTCCTATTAACCTTTACAACTACGGATGCGTAAGCGAGCCCCGTGAAGAAGGCTGTTTCGCGCTCTGCATAGTTCGCGGCCATAACAGCGCAGGCCTTGTTTGCTGGCATCGGCTCCCCTGCACTCGGCAGCGCTGCACCGTGATGCACGTCAATCCTGACACCGTGACTTATAGCGCCCACAGCTACTGCTTCGGGATCCTGTAGCTCACCCAGGGAGGGGTCTGTCATTGTACGGTTTTCATCGAAAACAACGTCCCACGCAGCTCGGATAGGGCCATGGCATATCGCCTGTTGGTAGAAAAGGTACTCGTTTCGTCCTCCGCTGATCGCCGGGATCGAATGATCCATCAGCTGTGAGGGCAGGGTAGGTGTAAAGTCTTGGTTAAACCGTTCGCCGTCAACGCCGTATATGTCACCATTATGAACGTAGCTAAGAACACTGCCTTGTCCCGCGAGAAACTCAGAATCAGAGTTAGGGGTGGCATGTACATAGTCGCCCTTCACACTATGAAATACACGAACGCCACCGACAAGCGCCTTGCCGTATACTACAGGCATCGGCTCGGAAGTCGCCTCCACAACGATTTCAAAGCCCTTTCTGGCATCTGCTGCTTTCTTCGCACGCTTCTTGGCTTTGGCTACTTGTATCTGCTGGTAGATCATGGACGCAACCGAAAGGGCAAGCGAGGCGGCCATAAGGGCCATGGCCACGCTTGTTGGTATTACTATTGACATTATCGTTTCCCCCAGCCGAGGATCAGCGTACCGGAGCCCTCAGCATTTGATTCGAAGCTTGTGTCGTCTGGATTGATTTCCCGCAGGAATGTATCGTTCGTCCAATAAGGCCGTGTATGATCAAGGTCACTCATGGGGTTTCCTCCTGTTATATTAAATATCGAGCTGCCCACAGCTTGTGTATCAATCTGGTATGCTCCGCCGCCTACGCGGCCTCTGTACACTAAAAGCATATCAGCCAAGTCTGTTATAGGGGCGCCAGTGGACTGCTCCACAAAACCCAAGCGCACTTCCATACGCAAGCCCACAAGATTGCCTTCCGCATGTAGGCCTGAAAAGAAGGCAGGGTCCGCAAGTTGGATCGAAAACAAATCTTTCGTAACAGCGGAGTTAGCCGAGGGCGCGTCGACGCCCATCAAGTTACCATCCGCGATATAGGTGCTGCCATCGGAGAGTGTTAGATTTCTAAAGTACGAGGTCGTCTTGTAGTCGCCCACTTGCACTGTAGAAAAGCTCTCTTGCGCCATGCCTGCTAGCGCTGCTTGTAGATAGTCAGAGAGTGCAATCATAAAGCCTCCACTAGTTTTATTGTGCCTGGATCCATTAAGATGCCATCGGTGTAAGACATGCCACTGACAACGTCTGTATCATAGCGCATATTAGCGATTACGTCATCCATGTATGTCATGATGGTTCCTACGCCAACGCCACCCACCACGGCAACCCTCAGTGCGGGAAAAATGCCGACGGTATTACCGGCAGCTACATCTGTTGTTGTTATGTAAACCTTGGGGTGATTGTCAAATCTAATAAATGTCCCCATCGGGACCAAGCCGCCGGGGGGTGTGATAGTGATTTGCGAACTCCCTTGCCCGCCACTTGCCCTTACTTCCGCGCCACCTGCGCGTTGCTGAAGCACACCGCTGTTTTGAGGCATTAACACCTCGACTATTTCAGAATACCCCTTCGTTATGAGATCGACCATGAGGGTGTTAGCCTCCCTGGTCTCAGGCTTTATTGCCGTCTCTATCTCCCACCGCTGCGCTGTCCTGCGCATTATCTTGCGGCTTAATGAAAGGGTATCTGAAACGAAGACAGGCTGATTAGACCTGACCGTCATAGGCGCTACGAACGTGCCTATGACTTTACTTCCGTCCCAGATACCGTACATTTGCAATACTCCTTATGTCAAGCGTCTTTCCTTGTTAAGCTTGTTTACATTACCTGCAATGACCGGAATCATCCTAGAGATTTCCGATCTCGTTTGGCGACTTATGTCACCTGTCACGTTGATGTTGAAGACCTGCTGGCCGCTAGAGGTATCCCCGTTTGTGCTATCAGCAGCGAAGTCAGCTATCGTATCGATAGTAGGTGTGGCAGAGCCCACAACGCCACCTGCAGCAAATGCTGGCAGCCTATCCTGGTTGATCATGCTCAGCAACGCAAAGTTCTTGGCTGCTGATTTAGCGTTGATCACAAACTCCCCGTTAGAGAGCCTTGCCAGTATAGAGTCCGAAGTGCCTGTGCCTTTGCCGAAGATGGGGCCACCTGTGGCGCGACGTATGTCAAAACTGCCGGTCTTCCCGGCATTAGCGTCAAAGGTTGTACCAGACCCCGCGCTGCCCATGCTCGCTGCGGAGCTTGCAATGCCAACTCCGACGCTTAACCACCCAAGGATCTCAGCGCCTACATCCTTCTTGCCACCTTTACTAGCACCGCCTCCAAACATGCTCGAAAGCATGCTGCCTAGGGACGACCAGGCATCCGCAAAGACACCGCCTAGTCTTGTGAAGAGACCCTCTTGTACAACGTTGGTGTTGTTGACGGCAGTCTCTATCCCGAATAGTGCCTCCATTGAGAAGGTGTCTTCAGGCGCTTTCACGCCGCCCTTGGACAGTTCTGCCGTCTTGCTTCCGAACCCGATAGAGTCCAGTGAGGGGAATGAAGAGGAGTAGGTGCCAACTGCTGAAACACCTCCAGCTGCCACATCCTCATCACTTGCCCCCGTGAAGAGACCTGCGATAGTGCCACCAATACCCTCTCCTAGCTTGCTGACCGCGTCTGTGAGAACACCATTCTTTCCAGTGAGCGGGTCAGTAAGGCCTTTAATGAAGGTGTCGATGATCTGGTTCGTTAAGCCATCAAGCAACGTCTTGAAGACATCATCCTTTCCTTTCGCAGCATCACCCAAGGCTGTTCTAAGCATTGTGTCAATGCTGCCAGCGAATGCCACACCTGCTGCTTGGATCGCAACAGACGCTCCATTGATACGTTCAGGGATTCTGTTCAACTCGAAAGTCAAGCGATCGATCTCTGCCTGCAGATCCTCGGTTGGGAGCCCTTTGAGCCGTAGTTCCAAAACCTGCTTAGAACGTTCGGCTATCTTTTCAGCTAGCGTAGCGACCCTTTCAAGCTGCTGGGTAGTTGCGCGGTTCAGAACGTCAGGTGGGATCTGTACACCCGCCACACTTGACAGCAAGCCTGCTCTGCCACGTAGATCGGTTTCAGCGCTGACTGCACGCATTGACGTGGCTAGCTTTGCTATGTCGACGCGCAAGTTGGTGACCGAAGATGCCACAATAGAATCGCGGCCTGTAGCTGACGCGGTCACCCTAATATCACCAGGGCTCGGTGCAGCGGTGACACTACTCTGCTTGAGATCGGCGACAAGGGCAGTAGGCTCAAAAGACTTGCCCAGGTATGCCGCTGTCAGCTTCTCTGTCGCCAAACGTAGATTATCTAGAGATGTAGAATGCTGCTCTAGCGGTGTTTTGTTAAGCTCTTTTAAGCTAACACCGAATTGCCTCTTGAAGAGCGCCATGGTGCTGTCAAGGTCACTAAAATTGACATTGTCCAAAACAGCTGCCATCTCACTTGTCAACCCTGGCAAGTTCAAAGCTTGCTCAAAAGCATCCAGGTTGGTGAGTTCCACTGCTAGCTGTCTGTTCCCTTTGAATAGCTGCAGATCTACATCGGCGAACTTGATGCCTGAGAGGTTACTTATCCGCTCGAGGCTCGACTTCGCGCCCTCTATCAGGGCGGTCTCCAGGTTGACCTGCGTCTCCTGGAAGAAGGTCAAGTACTCGCCTGCACGTAAGACTTGTCGGAACGTCTTAGCAAAGGCTTCAACTGTTAGGCCGCTGAGTGTCTCGTCGCTAGCTTCCAGATTGGCCAGCTCCCTCTTGAAGAACTTCGCAGTCTCCGTCAGAAACCTACGAGCCTGAGGTGCTACGGTGGTGAACGAGAAGATATCCAAATCGCTCTTAAAGACTTCATTGATCTCCGCTATCGCCTTCGGTAGCGTTGTTGAGATATCGTCAACAGCAAATGCCGCATTTCTTTCACCCTCGAACAGCTTCGTCCGCAAATTCAGGAACTCTTCAACATCCCCCGCTCTGCCGATTTGGAACCGAAGCGCTTTCAGCTCAACATCAGCATCGATGAGATCTTGTATTGCGTTAGGGCCTAGCGTCACGAGCCTGCTAGTGTCTGTCAGACTACGCGCTATGGACTTCTTACTTCCCTGGAAAGCGTTCTTATCAACTAGGCCGATCGACTCCAGTGCTGTCTGAATGGACTTGCCATTGTTGAATGTCAACGCCTTGTTGAAAGCACGCGCCTGCCCGATCAATGCCTCTCTACGTCTGGCAAGGGTCTCGAAGCTCTTCGATGCCGGATTTACCTTGTTCAGCTGATCGGTGATCGAAGAGATCTCGGTCGCAATACCTGCCAACCGTCCGCGCTCTCCTGAGGGTAGCCGCAATACGCTAAGCGCGGTGGTGTCCATGTCTGCAAGATTCAGAGCACTAAGCATATCATTGACGCCTTTCACTGCATCATCAGTAGCCTTCTTTGTGTCCGTCAACGCAGTATTGATCGCTTCGATTCGTGCAACAACAGTCTTGACCACCGCTTCGCTTACGACGGCATCGCCGCTTGCTGCGAGCTCTGACAGCGTAAGCATCCGCGCCGTTAGTGCTGTTACCTCTGCCTTGAGACGTACCCACTCGCCGATTCCACCAGGCTTCAACACAAAAGCTTCTGGGATGGTTTCGCCTAGTTGCTCTGTTATCTTCGCCATTTGCTGAAAAGACGTGAGGCTTGCGTCGCCTGCTATCTCCGTGATGACAGCAGCAAGACCGCTGCGTATCGCCCTATTACCCTCGACAACGGCGTTACGTTGCGCGAGTAATGCGGTAGTCTGCGCTTCTCGGGATGCCTCATCGCCTGACTGCAGACCGGCTACCTTTGCTAGCGCAAGTCTTGCTATCCGGATCTTGTCGACACTGGCAGCAACTGCTACAAACACCGAAGGGTCTACCTTGAGGAATTGGACCTCCGTGAGCTCTTTAACGCCTGTGGATTTCAAAGCGAGATTGATACTCTCAAAGACCTCCGAGAACGGCAAACGGCTGATAATCCCCGCCCGTAACCGTTCAATGTCGTCTGCTACCGCTTGCTGGTCTTGCGGCGAAGCAGTGCTTTTGAGGCTCGCCACTTCGGCTTGCTTCAGCAACTTCACGAGCCGACTCACTTGACGACTATCGACCCCACCAGTGAATGACAGCCGACGCAACCCTGCCTCAGCGCCTTCTATGTCGAGTTCCTTGACTTGAAACTCTATCAAGGTCTTGAGGAGAATTACCTTAGGGAGCGATTCAGCTATCGATTCAGCCTCTAGCTTTAGACGCGCTTTATCGATCTGTAGAGCTACGCGAATTTCAGGGGTGGTAGCGTTCGGTATGGCCTCGTCCAACCTTCGCACCGCGTCGGTGATCATCTGAATACGACCTAGTTCTTGACCATCGCCGAAGAAGTCTAGACCTTTCTCGCCAAAGTCGATCTCTAACACAGTCTTAACATCTTCAGCAAACTTCTCCATGCGTTCTGAAAGCGCATTGGCAGCTCGCGTGTTAAAGGCTTTTGTTTTCAACTCCTCGACTTCCGCCCGGAAAGCAGGCTCGAATTTAGCCACCACACGCTCTGCGGCATTGATCCGACGAAGGAGTTCGAGGGGTTCGCCCTTGATGTTACCATTTCGCACTGTCGCTAGGAGGATGACAGCCTCTTTCAGCTTCTGCCCCATCTCAGCGACATTAGCAACATCGCCTTCAGGCAAGAAATTCTGTCGCTTCTGGATAGCATTTGCGCCTTGCGCCAATAGCTTGAGAACTCTTGTAACATCAGGGTCCCTCTGCTTGAGCGCGACATTACCTGCGTTCCGTTTAGCAACCTCCGTTGGCACCTCATTTAGGCCAGTCAAGATCCTGTAAGGCAGACGCCCTAGGGACACAGACCACTTCTGCGTGGCTACGACAGCATTGCTAATGCCGTTGGCAACGGCAGCAGTGGCCCTGCTGTGGGCCCGTGCAGCACGTTGCAGTACACTCATGTTGTCCGTCGTCACGCCCATGATAAGCGCCCTCGCGCTGTGGCGCCCCCTTACGTTCTGCAGTTGCTTGAAGCGGTCGGGTGTTGCTTTAGGGATAAAGCTCTGGAAGATATCACGGGATTTCGCGCGAGCACTGTCACGTAAGGTGCTTATATCGCCCACGTCACGCTGACGCTGTCTTTGCACTAGGCTCTTGATGTCAGCAGCAATCTTCGCTGCCTCATTCGCAGCTTTCGTGGTTAGCACGCCTGTTTTGAGCACCTCAAGCTGGATGTCTCTGAGGAGCTTGAGGCCATCGTCCAGGAAGCCGTCAAATCGTTGAAACTCCCCTTTCGAGAACTTCTCGAAGTCAACCCGGAATAGCAAGGGCTCAATATCGAACTTTATCTTCTGTATCTCGACTACACCAAACTTCTGGATAATTGACTCTCTCCGCCCTCGTGCTGATTCAGGAGTGATGCCTGCCAAGACCCTTGCTTTGTCGATTAAGAGATCCATCTTACTTACTTCTTCATCGCCGTTGCCGTCTTTACCAAAAAGTATTGAGGCAACTAATGCGACAACTGTAACCGCTGCCGCTAATTTTGCGAAGATAGCGAACGGGCCAAGCACAAAAAGGACGCCTCGCGCCAAGCCAGCTAGGGCTGCCACTGCTCCCGGGACGCCTAGCCTGAACAGTCCGAGCCACGCTGTGATAGCTGCGCCCCGGGTCAACCACCACCCCGCGTTGAACACAGTAGCGAGTGTAACCAATCGCAAGCTGGCGACCATACGGATCGCGGCGGCTCGTACGAAGATGTCTAGTGCAGCAAAACCTGCCAAGAGCCCATTTATACGCGTAATGGCGGTCAAAGGCCCCACCATACTAGCGAAGAAAAGCGCTTGACCTGCGTTGAACGCCGCCCTTGCTGCTGCAAGGTTCTTGAATGCAAAAATCAAAAGCTTGACGCCTAGGAGCAAGCCCAGCATTGGCGCCAATACAACCTTGGCGAAGTTGAGGAAAGCATTGGCGGTCTCGGTCTGCGCCTCCCCGACGCCTTTTGTCAGCGTCTTGAACATCCCTACAACGCCGTCACTTATATTTCCGATTGTGGAGGAGACGAGGCTACCTAGGCCAAGCACTACTGCCAGCAGCGCCTTGAAGGGGCTAGAGACTGTCTCTTCAAGCCCTATGTCACTAAGCCCTGCAGCTTCTGCCCCTGATGAGAACGAGAGTATCAGGCCTGTGACAAGGGCGCCTATCGCTAGTTTGCTTGTGAAGATCGCGGCGATACCTTGTAAACCAAGCGAGAGGATGTTCGAGAAACCTGACAGCGATCTACGAAGTCCAGGGCCACCCGCCCGTATACGAGCCGCTATCCCACCAACCCCGTTACTGAACAGGCTTGTCACAGAGGACCATGCTTGACGGAGCGACACCCCATGCGCGTTCGTCAAGTCCACCGCTGTGCGAAATAGATTGCCAATGCTTCTTCGAAGGTTGACGCGCATTGCGCCCCCATCGAAGCGTGTATTGAAGAAGGAATCCAAGAGGCCTATCCGGCCCTCGGAATACGCTTCCGCATTCGCCCGCATATTACGAAACAACTGCCGAAGATCTGTAAGCACCTGGGCGGCAGCTTGGTTGAAAGCACGCCTGGTCTTCCGGGTCACCTGGCTAGAAGTTGCGGTTGCGAACAACGCTCCGAAATTCCTACCAAACGCATCAATCGCGGCTTTTATTGGGCGCGTCCTAGCCAAGAGCGCAATGACACTGATGAAGCCGCCCTCCAGGAAGCGGAATAGCGACACAAACAGCCTCGCACCGGCGGCGGGACCGAATACCGCAGCAAATAACGCAGGGATGCCGATAATAGCTGCCTCTAGCACACCTACACCCTCAATGGTAGTGGAGACGGCGGCTGCAATCGCAAGACCGAGGAATCGCCCGTTTAGGATCAGACCACCCTTGCTCAACCCAAAGAGTGCGCCTATCACGCCAAAGATTCCACGAGTCAGCTGCTTGCCGTCGTCATTACGACGTCCGAAGAAGATCTCCCCTAATGTTTTGCGAGGCTCCGCTGAGAAGGTTGTAAACATAGCTATCGCAGTCAAGATGCCGCCAACGAGC
>Ga0308024_1000150_pt1 | contig 30663 bp, 51 predicted proteins | sample Neamet420_FD_201295 | JGI IMG/M metagenome (GOLD analysis project Ga0308024, IMG submission 201295) | Marine microbial communities from water near the shore, Antarctic Ocean - #420 | ecosystem: Environmental > Aquatic > Marine > Unclassified | place: Southern Ocean | collected 2014-10-03
TTGCACTTGCTAGTCCAATAAAAGGATTCGCTAAAGTTGCTCCATCTATAAAGTTTGCAGGAAGCTTTTCTTGAGCTGTTAGACTAAGCGTATAACCGCTTAATCCACCCATTTCTGCTGATGTTGTTATGCTTCCGCCCGAAACTTCTGCTCCATGATCTAACCCCATTAAAAATGCATTTCCGTTGTTATCTACGACTGCTACCTGTGGTCTACCATATGCTAATAGTTTTATCTGTACGTTATCTTCTTTACTTAATTTGGTGAGATTTAGTGTAAGTGTTTGTTCAAAAAATGTAGTTCCTGTTTCTCTAGAGCTATTAATAGCTTGCTCTAAAGATGAACCTCCTTTAAGATCATACTCATAAGCTGAAAACGTACCTGTTGCGTCTGTTATTTCGTCTGCTGTCAGTGTTACCGCTCCTAATCCTCCAAAGTCTACAAAGAAAACCTTTTGTATACCGCCTACCACATCTTTACATGGTACTGCTCTACCTGCGCTTAAATTACAAGCCATATTTTTATATTTTTAAAAGGTTAAACTTTATTAGTTAATTGATTATGCGTAAAGCGTAATGTCTTCTCTAATACCATAATTAATTCCCGCTTTCCATCTTTGGATAAATCTCACATTTAAAGATCCAGTTATTTCTTCCATGTCAATAATTCTAATAGAATTAAAGTCACTCATTACCCCTGTTCCAAAATATAAATTAGAAACTTCAGAAGCTACCATTGTATTAGCAGGCATTCCCGGCGAATAAAATAATTTAACACCATCTACAGTTAAAGGCACTCCGTTATACCATAATGAACCTCTATTTTCTACACCTGATCCTGCTCCTACATTTCCTAAAGCTTGGATGTAAAATCTTAAAATGTCCGTTCCGATATATATATACATATCATCTTTCTGGAATACTGTTGCATTTATTGCAGAAGTAACTTTTTGTAATTCAGCCTGAACATTTGCGGCTGTAATTCCACCTGCAACTGCTGCAACGTCAGCTCCACCATCTGCTGTTAATAATGTAACAAATCCGTTAAACTCTCCAGCATTACCACCGACTCCGCTCCATATTACTTGCTCATATTTGTCAGCTATTTTAGCTGCAAAAGTTCCTATAATAAAATCAGAAAATGATTTAGGAAGTTCTTGATCTAGCGCAGAATAACCCATCTCTGCCGCTTGCCATGTCATTGAAAAATCTTTTTTACAAAATTCTGCATTGATTTGATACTCTTCTAAAGTGATTACTCTTTCTGTAAGCGTTACAGCTCCTGTGTCTGTGAAATCACAGCTAGCGTCTTTGATAAAGTTAGCATCGAATGCTCCTTTTTGGATCACATACTTATAATCGATATTTGGCAAAATTGTTACTCCGCCATTATTCAAAGTATTTCCAGTCAAAAGACTAGCCCGAACGTACTTTTGTGCCCACTGTCCGGAATATGAAGTTGTGATATTTACCGAAGTGGCAAGCTCTACTTTTTGATTACTCATTTTTAAATTTTTATTGTTATTATTAATTATTATTTATTATGTCTAAGACTCTGCTTAAAGTAGACTTTGATCTTTTTTTCCCTAATTGTACTCTTTCTTTAGCTTGAACTTTTTCAGGACTGTGTGCAATAGGCTCAGCTTTAACTTCTACAGAACTTAAATCCAATGAATTATCTGAGGCTTTAACCTTAACTTCTTCTACTTTATTTTCTTTAGAATACATTTCGTCTTCTTTAGAATTTACACTCTGCTTATCACCTTTTAAATCTGAAATAGCATCCTCTAGGTTTTGGATTCTTTTCTCCATTCCTCTCCAGTCATCTATCGTTACATAGTTTCCCTCATCTGCTAGCTCTTCTTTTTCCTCTAAGTCTTCTTCTTGAGGCACTTCGTCAGAAGCTTCTCTTAACTCTCCTATAACACCTTCTTCAGAAACTACTAAAACAGTTCCGTCATTCATTTCATAATTTCCAACAGGAACGGCTATTTTTGAAACTTCATCACCGCTTTCTGTAATAATAAAAACAGGCTCACCTTCTTCAAATTTTTCAGCTTCTATTTTAGTACCATTATCTAGTTCTCTAATTTCTAGCTCTACTTTAATTTCTGCTAATTGCATTCCTAAAACTTCTTTAATTGATTCTACTATTTCTGATGCTTTCATTTAAATGTTTTTGATTCCTTAATATATGTACGATAAAAGTCGAAAGTGTTTTCACTTATTAATAAGTAGCTCTAGTTTTTCCTATGCCTTGCTGGTGTAATTCACCCTCACAGCATTTAGAACTATAAGTATTGTCTTTACATAAACAGCCTCTTTTGCCATTTTTTGGAGAGGAGTGAGCTAAATTTTTAAAGGGTTTTCTTGTCATTAAGAATATTTTTAATTTTGTTTAGTAATACATCCGCTGCTAGCTCTTCTTCTATTTGTTCTTTTGGTCTATTAGCTTGATCGCTGAAATAGCCCTCTATAGAAAAACCTTTATAAGTACCCTCTTTAACTTCTTTCCAAACATCTGGATTATTAACTTTCATGGAGATCATCCAAGTGCCTTGAGGCACATCTAAACCATACTTGACAGACTTATCCATTTTAGGATCGTCTACTAGCCATGATTCTACAACAGTTAAATTTTCTACAGACATTTGATGCTCTACTGTAGCTTTAGACTGATTGCCTTTTATAAAAAACATTTCAGAGGCTTTCTTTACTGTATCTTTTGAAAAGAAAACATAGTAGCCATCACCTTCACTATTTTTTCTGTATATAGGTTTATTAGGTATTAATGCAGCTCCTAGAAGTATTTTCTGCTCCTTGTCTACAACAGCCATTTTAAACTCTTGATTTTTAAGAGCTATAAAATCTGACTCAATTGCACCAGCAGAAACGACTGAAATGGCTTCTATTCCAGACTGTTCATTTTCTTCATCTAAAAACAATTCTATTATATCCATATTATATGTACGATTAATTTATAAACTGTTTCCTATCCTATAGAAGCTCCCTCTACTATATTTCTTTCTAAACTCTGTGCGGTTGTTACATCGTTAGAAACTACAAAAGCCTGAACTGGTGTCTGTGATTGTGAAGCTATAGCTCCTGCTAATTGGTTTGAACTAGAAGCTCCTACTACATTAAAAGCAGCAGGCACAGCAGGAGATGGAGCTGCTTGAAAGCTTGGAGTTCCACCGCCACCACCACCACCACCTAAAGAACTTGCAATAGATTTAGATTTGCCTACTGCTGAACTAATTGCAGAAATTATTCCTACAGCTTGAAGAGCATAAGCTATCAACATGGGTACATTCTGAGGAAATCCAACTTTTGCAGTTTGTGCTGTTCCTTCAGCTACTGCTGCTGAAGACCTTGCTCCTGCTAAACTTGCAAAAGTGATAGTTTTTCTAGCTTCTGCTATCATTTCTTGAGCAGCTAAAACTTGTCTAATAATAGCGGCTGCTCTTCCTGCTCCAGACTCAGCTCCAAATAATGAAATAATTCCAGCCGTAGAGGCTTTCTTAGCGTTTAATCTTCTTTGCTCTATTTCTATCTCAGAGGCTAAAACTCTTTGATCAGATTCAACTTTTAAAACTGCTAGTTTTTCAGCTTCTTCTTTATCTAATTTGTCCTGCTCTAGTTTTTTCTCTAAAGCTATTTTGTCTAACTCTTCTTTAGCTTTAAGATCGTCAGCCTCTTGTTTTTTTCTATCACTTATTATTCTGTTTCTTTCAGACTCTTCCTCCCTTAATGCAGTTGTTATTTCAGCAGTTAAAGCTTTTTGTTTTCTTAGTCTAGCTGTCTCTAAGTCTATTAAAGTAGCTTGTAGCTGTGCTTCTTCGTTTAAATCTTCTTTAGTTGATTTGCTTAAAGAGTTTTCTGTTTTTTTAGCTTCAAATCTTAATCTAGCAGCTTCTATTTCTTTAGCTGTTATTTCTTCTTCTATTTCACCTGCTTCTTTTATTGCTTCTATCCTTTCTTTAACAGTTACATTTTCTTTGTCTGCTGCTCTTTCTCTTAACTCCGCTACTTTTCGGTTTGCTTCTGCTCTTTCAACTAGTAGCCTTCGCTCCGCTTTGTCTGCCTGCGCTCTTTGTTCTGATAATTCTTTAGCTAGCTTTATTTCTTTTTTAGTTTCTTCTCCAAAGTTTGCTATAGAATTTGTAGCACTATCAACATTTACTACCATTTCACCAAAAGCAGCAGTAGCTCCTGCAAAATCTCCAGTTATTAATTTAGCTAGTGACTTTCCTGCATTAAATAAACCCATACCTAGATCTGCTACTATATCTGTAACATTTCCTACAACTACTCCTATCTGAGTCATTATACTCAGAAATTTGTTCTGTCCATCTTCAGAAGAAGTGAAAGCAGTTTTTAAAGCTACTATAGCTCCTACTATAAGTCCTAAAACACTAGCCATAGCTAAAGTCTTTAAGGTCATAAAACCTTTAATAGTTTTCTTTAACCCTCCTGCACTTAAGTTCGTTAGTCCAGAAGCTAGTCCTCCTGTTTGCCTATCTAGAACACCCATAGCTCCAGATAAATCCGTAGAATTATCTTTAGCAGTTTTTAAAGAATCGTTTGCTTTATCTCTTACTAAAGTATTTTTTTTAATTCCTGCTTGCTCTTCTTTAATGAGCTGTTTATTTTTATCTATTTGTTTACCTAAATCTCTTCTTCTATTTAAATCTCTTTTACTAGTTTTTTGTAATTGATTCTCTAGCTTAGTATTTGCTATTTGTAAATCTGCTATAATATTTTTTTGAACTTTTAAAGTTTCATTAATAGCCTGTAGATTTTTCTCAGCATCTTTTAGATTAATATCTATAATAATTTCTTTAGCCATTTTTTAATTCTTTTTTTAATTGGTTGTAAGCTTCTTTTAAATTTTCTGGCATTTTATTTTTACCTTTTGCAATTTGTGAGTATTTACCATTACATTCTGTTATACTAATTAATTCTAAAATTTTATCTATCATGATACTTCATTTAATAGTTGAAGAGTGCTAAGTCCTGTTTTTAAATTTGTTGTAATTGAGTTTATTTTATAGCTCTGTTTATTAATAATAAACCGATCAGCTAGAGTATAATTAAGTAAAATGTTTAGAGGAATATAAGCTGAGAATCTGCTTAATCTTCTTTTAGTGTTAAACATTTCATTGATGTAATTAGAATAGTAATTAAAAAACAAAGTACCTGTAAAGTTTCCAGTTACATCATACTCATTAAGCTCCTGATTAAAATTTAAATTAGCTGTAGAGATTGAGGCATCTAGAGAGAGGCTATTGCTAGGAATAAAATAATCGTTTATATCAGTATTTGAGGCTGCATTTAAATAAGGTCTATCAGTTAAAAACCTTATAGAATCTTGATTCTGTTGATAAATTGGATAAAATAAAACAGGATCACCTAAATAAGAATCATCATTATCATCTACCATCCATCCATTCTGAGCTGTGGTATTGTTTCCTGTAGCAACATCTACTAGCCTTTCATATTTTAAATGCTCAAAGGGAGCTTCTACTTTATAAATTCCTCCGTCATATTTGTCATCTCCTGTAAATTCAGTAGTTCCCCATCCTACGCCTCCTGTTGTTAGCTGCTCATGTTGTTTAGCTAGTTTAGTTTTAAGACCTTTATATTCAAAAACAATTTCTCTATATGGCAGAGCAACGTTAACTTGGCTTTTACTAACATCCACATGAGAGCTTATATCAAAGGGAGAAGACGAACTAGGGTTTGCATAAAAACTATCTAAAGTCTGAACTTTTACAGTACCATCGTCTAACACAAAAGCTGTTAAATTGAATAACTTAAAGAGTCCTGTTAAAAATTTTAATACGCCCATTGGAGGCAATTGTGCAGAAGGAACAAACTCAATAACTGCCTGTATTGTAAATGCAGATATATTAAAAGTATGAGATTCAGGAACAGTTAAATCTGCTAAATCCCATGTAACAGAATCTACTGTAAACTCTTCTCTAACTACTATTTGAACTTGATAAATTCCGTTAAATAAGTCTACTGAGGCTGTGGCTGCACTTGGAGCAGTTGCTGAAAAACTATCTTGTATAACTCCATCTCTAATTACATTAACAGTGTAAACTGTATCTTCTGCTGAATTAACATTAATAGTTAAAGAAGAAGTTATTTTATTATTTCCTGTTTGATTACTTACTGTAATAATTTCTCCATTAGCTATTACATTGGTCATAGTAGTATCCAAACCAAAATTTAAAAGCTGTGGAAATGTTGCAGGTGCATTTGGATCATCTACATTTCCTTTTTTTCTGTGCATCCACAAATAGAGATTATAGTAGGGAGCATTTGTACTATTAAAGAAATCTGTAGAAAAAGTTAAGCCATAAGTTTTTTCAATTGCTTTAATAACTAAATCTACTCTTATAGCATATTTTAAATCTTTCCAAAAGATACCATGATTCATGGCTGCGCTTTCTCCATTGCCATTAGGAGCTAAGTTTCCGTCATCTGCTGTATTACTAGCAGAATCATAAAAGAGTCTAGTAGTGTGGCTAATTAAGGGTGTAATAATCGCATTATTATAGGTTACACCATCATTTGTAATATCATAACCTGATCTTAAGCCTGTATAGATTGCGGCACTTGTATAGGGTTTAGAAAATCCATCAATCCAGTTAGCTCCTCCTACTAAAGCGTCTAGAGTATCTTCAGCTATTAAATCTTTAAGCTCTACAGTATTTCCAAAGAAAGTAATTTTATAGGCATAGACTTCATTTTTTTTTAATTCAACTCCTTCAAGTTTTATTTTACCTTTTTGAAAGTTTAAATAGTTTAACTCTATAGTACCATTAACTTTAAGCCTACCATCAAATCCGTTAACAATATCAAAATTATAATAGTGCTTAAATAGTTTATTATTAATTTTAGATGCAGGAATAGAAAAAGTTTGTGAAAAGCTAGTAAAGACTTTGCTTATATCTTTAATCTGTTGTATTGAGTTAGTTAGCGAAACGCTTTCATCGTCAAATAGATCGACTCTAGTTCCCTCTATATATAGCTGTATAAATTGCATTTATCTAATGTTGTTTATTGCATCAAAGGCATATTTAAAGTCTATTGAATAATTAATTAATCTATCATTTACAGACTTTTTAAATGTTAAAGATTTAGTATTCATGTTAATAGGTAAAACAGAGCTGCCATCGTCTATCCAGATTTGCTCTGAAAGCATCATTTGCTTTATAACTTCATTAAAGCTTTCTTCTATGTATCCAGTATTAACTGTAATTTTTTCATTTCCATTAACTCCTAGACTAGAAATAGCGTGCTTTGATATATCATAACTTGGAGCTGATGTAAAGTCCATAGTATTTCTCTGAAATTCTTTGTTATTTGTACTGATAGAAGTTTCTGACCTTTTAAAGAATGGCATAATTTGAAGTGCTCCAAACTTATTGTAGAATATAACTTGCATCTGCTCATATTTAGGTTCACATACAGCCTCTAATGTTATTGTAAAACTTTGTTCATATCCAACCCTAGTAGAGACTACAGAAATAGTGTCTCCACTTTGTAGTGTTAGTGTAGGAGTTACTCTTATATAAACTATTTTTTCAGTTGAGTTTGTACTATCTGGAACTATAATAGGATTTAAAATAGAACCCCAATAATTTTGATATAAATTCCAGAACTCATCTGTCATTTCCCATTTAATATTCGCTCCTCCTCCACTTACAAAAGTTGCAGTCGGCTCAGCTTCTGCAAAAACTGGAAATACAATGTCTGTGCCTTGTTTAAAATAGATAGTCGTGTTACTCTGCATTAAAGCAGGCGTGTAATTAGGCTGAGAGATTATGTTATAGTTATCTGGAGTTGAAACCATTATATCTCCCTTTAAAGCTAGAGAAGTGTTACTCTCTATAGCTGTTACTGTTGTAGTTCCTCCTTCGCTTAAATTATTAACAGTGTCTCCTAGATTAACACTATTTAAAAAGCTTTGTGTAGAGTCTTGTAATTTAAAAGCTACAGTCACTCCATCTGTTGATCCTGTTGTTAAAATATTAATAGGGTTTGTAGATTGTCTAGGATTAACTCCATTTTTAAAATAGCCAAAGCCTTCAAAACCTAATTTATCAAAAGACTGTGTTTCAGGAGCTGCTCCAGTTGTAGTTAAAACAGAATCACCCTCCACCCATACTCCATCTGTAGAAAAGTTTCCGTATTCAGTATCTAAATAGTCTTTAACCAAACCAGAGATTTCATAGATCACAAAGTTATTTCCAGTTATTGGTGTCTTAGTTAAAGTATATTGAGCAGTTGCAGGTTTGTCTGTTGTGAATACTCCTGAATATATATATAGACTTAAAGTAACTGAGGTTACTGTATTGGCAGCAGGTGTTATTTTAATATAGTATGGACTTCTAGCGTTTAATATAGTACTCATTTTAAATGTTTTCTGTTATATCTTTAATTAAAGAATTTGCAATTTCTTCAGGCAGTCTTTCAAAAGCTTTGTCAAATGGTTTAGTAAAAAACATAGAAGGCTTTATTCCTTTATAGTAGATACTTCTAGCAAGTGCAAAATCTAAACCTTTACGTTTCTCAAATTGACCTCCCTTTCCTCTTGGAGCTATTCCTCTTTTTATTCCCCACTTATCAAATGCTTTAGCAGGAGGCATTTTGTTAGTATATTTAAAAGGTGTATTGTATTTTACTTTTATACCGCTGACTCCTTGATCTTGAAACTTTCCATAATCCTCCATTTCAAATGATAAAACAAAACTATTAGCAGTTTCTTCTATTTTGTAACCAATAGAATTATATAAAGTTTTATTAACATTCTTTTTCTGTTTTGTTAAATTACTTCTTGACTGTTGGACTACATACTTTCCAAATCTATTTAACTCCTTTTGTAATTCTTTAAACTCCATTAGCAAACAGTCATAGTATTAGGAACTATTAAATCAAAAGTAACCGCCCACCCAGTTAAAGAGTTTTCAAATCTTTCATTAAATGGCTCACAGCTTGCAGTGCCATCTAATTGATATAAATCACTAAATAAATCACCTCTTAATAGTTTGCTTACTATTCTAGAGGCTACGTTAAGCTGAGTATTTAATATATCCTGCTCATTAGAATTACCTAGAAATACATTTGTTATTTCAGTCTTAGGATCGTCTACAATATCCATGCACATAATAGTTACATTAAATGTTATTACTGGAGCGGCTATAGTAGCCTGATTAACCATTATATGAGATAAGGGAAAAATAGTCTGCTTTGAAAGATCAATATCATAGATGTTACCATAGCTTACAGTATTAACGAATGGCTCTGCTGCTAAGGCTGTTTTTAATGTTTCTAGTATGTTGTAGTATGCTGTCATATTGTTTTTATAAATATTGGAGTAAAGGAATTTATATCGCTATCATTGGCTTCTTTTATATAATCGTCTAACCACTCTAAAGCAGCGTCAAATTCAAAAACCTCATCGTTAACTTTTGCTTGTATTAAACAGTCTAAGCATTTCCAATAGCTATAAACAGCTCTCTTGGGTGCTGTAGTGCTTACTCCTAACATAGCATCTTCAAAGCCTTCAGCTAGAACTATACTTTCATCATAAGGAATAAGTCCTCTTTCATAAAGTTCCTCTATTAAAAACTCTTTCATTATCTTATCTTACTCTTTATTATTCTAGTTTCAGTTTCATTCTTATCCTTTTCAAAACTTAAAAACATCAGGCATTGATGTAATGGCAATCTGGTAACATTGTCAATTTCTGAGATGTTTCCCTTACTAAGTCCATAAATGCTAGAATACCAACCCCACTTTCTTCCAAAGTTTGCTTTTGCTGAGAGGTCAGACTCTCCATTTGATGTAAGAAATAGCTCGGTATATGATTTATTAATTCTTTGCTTAAATTCCAAAAAAAAACTAGTGAACCTAAAACTACATCTAATGGCATTTTTTGCATATCATAACTATCATAATTGTCATAGGGCTCTATTAAATATTTATGTTTATGTCTTTGAGTTTCTGGTCTAAATAAAACACCCATAGCTTTATCCATTGTTTCCCAGTCTGTAAGAGTAGTATCTAAGTCAACAAATTCACCGAAGCTCATATCGTCTAATGAGGGAATAAAAGAGAATTTCTTTTTATCTTTTATAAATGTTTCTATAAATTTTGGCTTTTGTTCAAATAGATTATTTAAATGTGTGGTTATTTTCTTAATAGAGTTGTATTTAATATTCATAACACTTTTTAAATCTATGCTACAAAATATCTCTACCATTTTCTGCTGAAGAAATAAGCTGTCTTCATTATCTTTTGAAATCTTTAAAAACTTTTGATATTGCTCCAGTGTAATTTCTGACAAACTTTCAGGAACTAAGATTTTAACTTTCATACTATATGTACGATAAAATTAAAAACTGTACTTCACCCTATTAAATAAAAAACCCTTAACCAGTGTTATCCAGTTAAGGGAGGTTAAGGGAGTTTAAGGGAGTTTAAGGGAGTTTAAGCTACCCTGCCCTATATTGTTTTTATTGATAATTTATAAATTGTTTTTAAGTATTGTTTCTACTGTATTGTTTATAGACCTGTTTTCTTTTTCAGCTTTGAGCTTTACTTTGTCTAGAATCTCTTTGTCAAATCTAAAGCTTATAGGTATTTTTTTTTCTTTCATATTATAAATATATTAAATTTTAAAGGGAGCTGTTACACCCCCAATGTTATTAATTGTTGAAATGGTAACTTGTTAATCCATTAGGATATTCACTTTCAAATATTAAATCTTTTTTTATTAAAGAACCTATAATACCTTTTAATTGATTTTTGTTACCATTAAAGCTATCCATTATATTATCAAAACATTCTGTAGGTGTTTCTTCATAATCATCACCATAAGAAATAATCTCTAATACTGTTTTTTCTAATTCTGTAATGTTTAAATTTTTCATATTGTTTGTTTTAAAAGGGAGCTGTTACACTCCCATTTTTATTAGTTAATAATCTCAAAGTTTTTTTCTATCATTTTTTTTTCTAATTGATGTTGAAATACAAAGTATGTTGCATATCCAAAAGATGTCTCCTCTCGTAATTGTAACAAAGTATTTCCTGATTTGTTAAGTGTTGATTTTGCTACTTTGTATTGTCTTTTTTTTGTCATAGTGTTTGTTTTAAATTATACTCAAATATATAACCTTTTGCAATACTATGCAATACTTTTAGTCTTTATTTTAATATATATGATATTCTCCTCTGTTGGGGTTTTCTAGTTGCATCATAAGAGCGTACCTAGCAGCATCAATGCAGTCAGGATGTGCGCCTGTTGGCTTCTGTAGATCGTTACCTTCTTTGTCTTTTGCCCATATATAACCTTGCAGCTCTTTGATAAGATTCTTACTTCTGCTAGTTACATAGATTTCATTTTGGTTCATTAAGTTCAAACCATAGATTATAGAATCTCTTCCTTTTGTTACTCCATACACTGAGTGTCCGTAGTTATTTAATTCTGATATTGATTTAGGCTCAGCAGAATCTGCATAAATATTCTCTTTTACATTTTGATTAGTAAGAAATAAACTAATATCTCTATTATGCATTCCTTTTCTATAAAGCATTTCATCGTAGATATAAGCTTTGTTCCATTTATATAATCTTATGTAGGTTGAAGGATCAACAGAATAGCCAAAGTCCATGCCTCCGCAGAGTAGCCTAGCATCTACTGGAATCTTATCAATCTCTTTCCAGTCTGAAATACATACTCCCTCTAAGCTTCCTATTTGCCCTAAGCCGTATACTTGCCACCAATTTGACCAATAGGTAGAAGTCTTAGCTTTTACTTTTGCTTTCTCTATTTCTTTTACTATTGATTCAGGAAGGCTCTGGTTATCTTTATAGGTTAAGGTTACAAAGTCAGTTTCTTCTTGACCTATTAATTCCTTATCCACCCAGAATAGATTTGCAGGATTGTAGTCTAGCCAAATCATTCCAGATGTTCTAACTGCTAATTGTTGGTAGGCATCAAATGGAACATTATTACATTCGTTAATATAAAGATCAGTTCTTCTAGCTCCTCTAAGTTTATCTGGTTGATCTGTGGAAAAGAACTCAATATAAGAACCATTACTAAATTCATATTTTAAGGTACTTCTATTGAACTTTTTTTCTTCATATCTATTCAGACTCTTTAAGATACTTAGAAAGTCTTTTAAAGCTCCTCTACGCAAGTGAGGAATAGACTCAGAAACTACGCTTATTTCTTTGCCTTTGTTTTTAATAGCATAGTCAATCAGGATTAACAATATAGCTACTGTCTTTCCTGCTGAACTCCCTCCTCTAACAATCTTAGTTCTACTGTTTAGGTTTCGCAGTTTATCTAAGGCTAAGGTTTTCTTAACTTGCATATTAATCTATAAACAAAGGCATATCTTCATTAATGGTTATGTCTTTTGTTTCTCTTGGTTTGCCTGCATAATAGTTGTAATACAATTGTACGAATCTAAAGTCCTGATCTTTTAGACCTTGCTCCAAAGCTTTAAAAGCTAAGGGTTCTAAAGGGGTTAACTTTTCTATAAGTTGCACTTCTTCTATCTTAGGCTTTCGCCCTGAGTTATCTCTTTTGCCTCCATTTTTTTTTCTATTATCCATAATTGAAAAAGATTGATTAATCAATTTTTATATTATCATTTGGCAGTGGCACTTCTACATTGAACCACTCCCTTAAAAACTCTACACATTTTAAATGATACTCCTCTTGTTCTATTGTAGAGTTATCAGTTGTAGACTTAGGTATCTGTATTATCTCCGCAGTCTGCTCATTTACTCTTTCTTCAAATAGAAATCTATTTCTGAAGAAATCATGTGTTTTACTTTTAGACCATACTTCACCCCACTCATCACTAATGGCTTTTACAGCTAAGGGTATTATTACTCCAAAATAGTAAGAGTTTTGTTTCAAACTTCTAAATTTTCTTCTAAGCTTTATAACTAACACTACCTCTTTACCTTCAAAGTGTTTAACTGCATTGGCTATCATACCATGATTTCTCACAAACCTTCCAGAGGAGACTTTAGATATGACAGCAATGCTCTTCATTTAATCTCTATATATTACCAGCTTATCTTTTTTCTCATATACAGAAAAGCCTCTTTTTTTAAGTACACTAATTGCGCTATTAATTTCTTTTTCTTGCTTTCTGAAATGTTCAAATATTTCGTTACTTATTGATTCATGTGCCATAATTTTTTTTTAAATTATACTTCTATTTATTTTTAAATTGTGAATTGATATTTCTATACTTTGGATTTCTTTTAATAAACCTGTCATTTCATAGTGTGTTATATGTATTCTGTTATCATGTTTTCTTACGTTTTTATTAGAACTATAAGCAACCATATAACAGCAATTATTTATAATAAACTGACATAATTTTTTTTTATAATCTTCAAAGTATTTAATATCATTATCAAAACTTTTAACTAAACTATCATGTTCACAAATCTGCATCAAACTATGTACTCTTATTTTTTATATTCTAGATATAATCTTTTCATTACGTTTACTAAATCAATAACACATGAGCCACAAGAACTAACTTCTCTTCTTGATGCTAGAACCCTGTTATGTATTGCTATCATTTTCACCTGCTCCTCATAAGTTAGCTTAGCTTTTCTACTTAAATAGAAAGCATCTAACCAGTTAAACTCTTCATCTGTTAAACATTCTGTATTTCTATAAGGAAACATTTTATTTAGTAGGCTTTTTCTTTCATCACATCCACAGTCATCCATGCCTACTGCTTCCGCTACTTTCTCCACTACTTTTTTTATTCCTGTTGCTTTAGTGAATTTTTCAATTGTATCTCCTAGACCTTTTGATTTAGGAACAGCTACCTTTTTTGGTGCTGCTTTTTTTCTTGTTGCTTTTTTAGCTTTAACCTGTTTTCCCATAATAATATTCTTTAGCTACTTCTTTTTTAATTGTTAGTTTACACCTCTTAAGTGTTTTAAATATATTTGTACTACTTATAGTAGTTGCAGTAGAAATCTTTCTTATACTAGGAATGTGATAAACATATAGATTCAGCATTTTTTTATCATACCAATACATCTTATCTATAGTCTTTTCTATCTTATTAAAGATAACCTCCATGTGGTTTTTTACTTCTTTAACCTCTGGAACATTTATATTTTCATTGAGTGTGATTGTTATTAAAGCTTTCTTTTTAAAGTCATCTATTAATAAACTCTTTAAAGTTCTAAAGAAATACTTCTTATTGAGTTTACCATCATAAGCATAGTACTTTACTGGATCAAATGAAGGGAGTTTAAGAATCCTTAAATAAGCCTCCTGAACAAAATCTTCAGGGTTTCTTTTTTGATTTAAGCTTAATGAGTTTTTAGAAACATATCTAACCCACTCAAAGTGGAATCTAGCTATGTCTTTTATTACTTGATTTTTATTCATTTAACTAGTACTAATGTTGCATTAGGTTCTAGTTCATCAAGTAGTGCTTCGGTTAGTTTCCATTTAAGCCTCCAGACATCAGTCTCGAAACCTTTGACCTCAACAAGTTCTATTGAGCCATCTGGATATATTACTTTAAAATCTATAAAGTAGTTACATATTTTCTTTCCATTCACATACATTCTTAACGGATGCTGAGGTATGTACTCAGCTATCTCACCTGCTTTAAGTCTCCATTCTAACTCCGCAGCATATTGAGCCTCTTTCTTACTATGGTAGGTTCGACCATTAAAGCTCTGCTTAACTGCATTGTATTTATTTCGAGTTTGATATTTCTTAGTGTACATGCCTAAGCAGTACATTATACAAAATAAATCAATACAAAACAATACAAAACAATACTTTTTTAATTACTCCTCTATTTTTATTTCATCATTGAGCAAATTCCATGCTGCATTCATTCTGTTAAGTTTTTCATCCATATTTTTAGCTTTTAGCTCAAAGCGCATAATAGCTACATGAGGATTAAAAAAGTCTTTAAGGTATTCGCCTAATATTCTCATAGGTCTAGATTTACTTACTTTCATGTTACTTATTTTTAAATTGGGTTGAACATACTGCTAGTCTTTGATCTTGATCTGGAAACTCGCTTGATGTTTTGGAGTCAGCCATACATCTAGCTATAAAGTTTTTTCTACTTTCTAAAGGGGTTGGTTTTGGTAGTGGCATAATTATAATTTTGATTAATATATTTTATTTATTTATAGGGCATAGGTATGCTATACCATAATGGTTGGTATGCTATGTTTAATTATAAGTTTTGTCATAGTGTTTTAACTATTTTAGGTTATATATTTTTTGATTTATATATTTTATTTTTTAAACTATTTTCTAGTATAAACTCACACCATTCTTTACAGTCTGAGCATCTACCATAGTCTGTGCTGTTTAGATATGGACTTGCGCTACAACATTCTGAAACGTACATAATTAAATATCTGATTTATAAATTTCCTCTTTGTGATCTCTTCTTGAATTTTCTCCTGCTAGATTAAGCCTGTCATCTGTATAAGTTCTAAAAAAAGTCATCACTTTATCTATAGACAATCTTTCATAAAACTCTCCATATTGTCCTGAAATAATTCTTTTAAACAGTAGAGTTAAGTCAGATATTTTAAGCATAGAATATTCTTCTAAGACCATACTAGAACATAGCTTTATTTGGTCCTCACTCATGGGCTTATTTAGATTTAATATTTTATTTAAGTACAGTAGCCAAAAAGTAATTAAACCCTCTGTAAAGTCTTTACCATGACCACCAACAAAAGAAGCTATGCTAGGTGCTTTGCTATTGATAGCATCCTCTATAGTTGCTACTTTGCCAGCATAAAGCATACAGTTATCAGGACTGAATCTTTCTAGCAAGTTCTTTCTGGAACTCATTTGAATAGCTGAGTCCATTTTTATTATTTTGTTTTCCATTTGTTATAATTTTTTGAGGGTATATTCCTTTCCATCCATTAGCCATGGCAGCCTCTATAGATTCTACTGCATGAGCTAGATTATCACTTTCATTAGATAGTTTTTTTAAAGCAGCCTGTTCGCTTTGTAATGAGGAGTAATAAAATTTAAATTCTTTAGACTTATATATTTTCCAGTTTTCCCAAGAATTAAGAAAATCTTTGGATGTATAAGGATATATTAACTCTTCTTTTTCTTCTTCTATCTTCTTACTTCTATCTTCTATCTTCTTAGAAGAGGTTAATTTGGGTTTAGTTTGGGTTTTAGGTCTCCCTCCTTTTAGTCCATTAATACTCTGTTTTTTTCTAAAAGCATTTTGATCTATTACAATTTGTAAAAGTCTTTTATTAAAGAAGTAATCACCATTATCTATAAACTTTTCTTTTACCATTTCAGGGAGGGTTTCCCAGTCATAACCCAGAAATAAGGCTAGCCTTTTTTTGGGTATTCCATTTTCGTTATTTATACTCCATTGCTTACATAAAAGAGTTATATACAAGCCTCTTTCATCCATAGTTAAGTCCATAACTCCAGTTAAAAAATCCTGTGCATATAATTGAAAAGCTGGTGCTTTATTGGACATAGTTAATTTCTTCTTTTAGGTTTTTTAAATCTGAATTAAAAGCATACATTTCAGTAGCTTTTATATATAGCTCCTCCTGTTGGCTGTTGCTTAGTTTAGTAAAGACTACATCTATCTTATTCTTATAAGTAGTAGTTTTTTTATTTAAAATGTTAGCACTTCTTTGAAGACAAAATCTAACTCTTTGCCTGAAGTCATTGTCTACGCCCATTAACTCATCGCACCTTTTAATAGCTACAGTTACTGTGCAATGATCTCTATTAATATATTTACCTATTATTCGTCTGCTATATTTATTTCTAAATTTCAAAGCTGAATCATTTTTTAAGCACTTATTAGCTATGTAACAATAGACTTTAACTGCATCTGGATAAGGCATCTTTCTAGTTTTGGATGAAATATTTATTCCTCCATATGAATCCTCTACCACTTCTTTAATTTGAATTAAATCCTCCATCTATAATAAGTTTAGTTTTTTATGTTCTAACCTTTCTATTTCTTTATCAATAGAGTTGAGCCTTTCATCAATTAACTTATATTTAAAATAGTTTTCTATTAATAGATCATGCTCAGCTACTAAAGAAATTAGTTTATTTTCTATAAGATTTAAGCTTTCACTTTTTTCTAAGGTGCAGTAGGTACTATTAACCTTACCTGTTTTAGGATTTCTAGCTGAACCTTTAACTCTAATAAGGCAGTCATTAAGCAGCTCATTAAGCCTAGACCTTGAAGATATTAAGCTTACTCTTTTATTACTTAAGTCTGTTATTTGCTGAGCTGTTAATCCGTTTGGATTCTTTCTTAGAGATTGCCAGACATAATTTCTATGATCTTTTATTATTGGTTGATGTGATATAAAAGAAGCGTTTCTGTGTTGTAGTGTTTCCATAATTAAAAAGGTAAATCGTTAGGTTCGCTGTCATCTATGTCATTATCTGAAATCATAGAATCGTTATTTCCGTTTTTCATTCTCCACTCTGAAGAAGATTTTATAGTTTCTTGTAACCAAGAAGGTATCATGTCACTATCTGAAGTAACTGCTGACTCTTTAAAATGATCTTGATAATCCCATATAAAGCTGTGGTTAAATTGTTTAGGACATTCAAGACCTTTAGGTAGTGTAGAAATCCCTCCTATATTGGCATAGGTTTTCTCTCCTACAGAGTTATGAACTATTGAAAGCATACACTCAGCCTCTAATAATTTACTTAAATCAAAAGACCTGCATTCATCTTCTGACAATGATTTCCCTCTCCAGTTATTTAAAAAAGGAAGTAGAGCTGACTTCTCATGTAATGACTTTGTAAATTGTCTTTCTATGACATATGGCTGCTCACCCTTATCAGTATTAAATACCTTTGTTAAGGTTGGCAGTTCAAACTTTAATCTTATTAAGGTTCTGCTTTTCTTTTCGCCTTGCCATTCTGTAGGAATAGTTCCTATGTCGATCATAGAAATACATCTTGCTGGGTAGCTCCCTGAAGGAATAATCTCTCTCTTTGGAGAATTTGAATTAGATAGAATCATATTTATATATTTAGTGTTTAGGTTTATAAAATTTTATTATGTAGTCATAGCCTCCGTAGACAGTACGCTCATAAGAAGCAGGCTCTCCTATTTCAAAAGGAAAGAAATCAATTTTTGTGAAGTAATAACCATGATGATTATTATCAAAGAAAACATCAAACTTAAAATTCCCTTGTTTAGTTTTTACACTCTTACTTATACTAGAAATCTTGTTAGTATAAATAACTTTTAAATCTGTTTTTTGTTTAATCATGAAACTGAGCTTTTAAGATTCTAAACTGCTTTCCATAAATAGTAGCTTTTATTTTTCCTTGTCTTATTCTTTTTCTTACTGATTGAGTACTGACATTTAAATACAAAGCAGTTTCATTAAGTGTCATCTGCTTATCTAAAGAAATTGCTTTTATTATTTGCTCGGATACTGTCATTATATATATTTTTTTGCATCAGTTACTTTTTCTTTTAACTTTTTAAAAAAATAGTTATCTAGTCTTTCACTCTTTAAATTTTCTATTGTGCCATTGTTATAATTAATAAAATTTTGAGCTGCAAAAGCCACTCTAAAGAGAGCTATATAATTTTCTTTAGTAAGAGTTAAAGAAGGCTCTTCTTCCTTTGTTTCTTGATTTGAAAAATCTATTCCAAATTCTTTTAAAAATCTTGTGTCAAAGTTTGATTCCATTATAGTTGAGGTGTTAGGTTTTTGATTAAAATGCCGTTTTGAAGTATTTTTAAAACTTCATCATGATACTGATCAGGAATTTGCTTATAGCCAGAAAACCAGTTATTTCTAATTGATAAAGGTTTTTTATTGTAATGCCTAGCTAGAGTAGTGACTACTTCTTTTTGTTGGCTGCTGTCAAAAAGATTAAATAATTCTTGAATATTTTGATCCATTATATATTAGTTTTTTTTTTAGTAAAATATGGGGTACTATAATAAGCTGCTAAAGTTTCTGGATAAGTCATTTCTGAAACTTGTTCAAAAGAATACATTCCTGTATTTATAATCTCTTTTTGGATATGTTCAAATAATAAACTCATGCTTATAATTTTAGGATTTTAACTGGTTTTTTTGTAAATTGAATGCTTGTCATAGATACTTAATTAGCTATTATTATTATTATTATGATACAAACATATACAATTTTAGCCAAATAAAAAAGAATAAGCTAATAAAGTATAAATAAAGTTAAGTCTACTGAATACAAATTAAGCTTTTTTTAACCTAAACAATTTAAAAAAAAATGTTATTAAGTGAAAGATTAAGTCAGATAGTCGCACATTATGGAATTAATTTAACAGAGTTTTCTAAAAAACTTGGATTAAATAATAGTGTTACTATTTCTAAAATTATTAATCAAAACAGAAAGCCTTCATCTAAAACAATAGGCAGGATTATTAAAGCCTATCCTGAGATTAATTATGACTGGTTAATAAATGGAAAAGGTGAAATGTTAAAAACTACTCAAACTAACTACTCTGATTCAGATGACTTAACAGCTACAGCTAAACAGGTAATCGATTATTTACAAAGTATGTATAAAATTGGAGCAGAAGATCGAACAGGTAAAACTATAAAAGAAATGGAGCAGAAGTTCATGGCTTTTTTATATGAAGGGAAAGAAGACCTTAATAAGGCTGCTGAAGCAAGGGAGCAAAGACTTATAGATTATACAGAAAAAGGACATAAAGTGCTAGATAAAAAAATAGATTATTTAAACAAGAAACTTGAAAATATAGATTTTACTATTGAAGAAATTGAGAAATATAATTTAATTGAAGAAGTAAGGAAAGAAGATAAACTAACTAAAAAATTAAAAAAAGATTTAAAAAATGGAAAAAATATCTAAAAACTTTACTAAATCTTTAAATGAAGCTCACCTTCTACCAAAAAAAGACAGGTTTAAAATCTTCAAAATTTGGAGGACTGATTATGTAGCTAAATTAAAAAAGAAATATAATTTTAGTAAAATTAAGACAGAAATTTAACTCCAAAATTTAACAGTAGTATCTATTAAGGTTTCCATGTTTATCTTCTTATAACCCTTTAAAGTTTTTGCATCTTTTATTCCAGTAATTTTCATAATCTGGTGATCTGAAACTCCTCCCTCACTCATTAAAGTTATAAAGGTTCTTCTTGCAGTATGGCTTCCTATCATTTGCCACTTAGGATAAATAGAAATATTTTTAAACTTTCCTTTTTCTCTTTCTTCTTTTATTTCATTATTTAAACCTATTTTTTTACATATTTTCTGAATCCTCTTATTAAATTTTTGCGAACTTATCTTTGGCAGTCTCCATTCATACTTATCAAGTAAGGCTTTAAGCTTAGGATGTAAAGGAATATAAGAAATTGTATTAGTTTTTTTTGCCTTTTTTACTATAGCATCTCCTTTGCTGCTAATATCTGCCTTTTCAAATATAGAATAATCCGAAAACCTTTGACCAGTATAAGCTCCTATTAAAAATAAATCTCTTGCTGAATCATCTGCCTTATTTAAATCAACTTCCTCTAGTAGTTTTAACTCTTTTTTTGTTAAGTGTGGATGATTAGTCTCATGTCTTTTAATACTTATGTTTTTATAGTCCTCATTAATTTTATACCCTTTTCTAGCGCACCAAATTAAACAAGTCTTAAAAAAATTTATATATCTATGCAAAGTATTATCGTAAAGATTATGTTCAATTCTTAAAAAAGCTATAAAATCCTGAAAAAAGGTATCGTCAAAATCTGTAAGTAGATATTTTTTATTTGTATATTCTTGAAAAGATAAAATTTTAGATAATACTACTTTATATTTTTGTATTGCTGGTTTACCTACTTGCTGAACTTTAATTTTTTCATCAATAAAAGCAGTAAAATAATCTTCTATATAAACATATTTATTTTCGCTTTCTTTATTAGGATTAAAATATTCTTTTAAATGCCCTATAGTTAAATCATTGCCATGAGTATCTATAACATGCTGTAATTTGTTATTTATCTCAATAAGCTTATCTGTGATCCTTCTATTTTTATAGCTGTCTCCTCCTCTTTTAGATTTAGGAAGCCTGTTTTCTTTAGACCAGTCTATAGGGTTTATTTTTAGTTGTGTACTTAATTTAAATTTTTTATTTTCACTCTTAACAAAATACTGAATAATAATTAAACTTTCTTTATTTGAGTTAGGTTCTTTTAAATAATAATACATAGTGGTAAATATAGTGGTAAGTAAATGTATAACTAAATATTATTAATAGTAATATCTAGATATATAAAAATATTTTATAAGAGAATATATATGAGTAGATATAACCAAAAGTTATATTTAGTGTTAATAAGTTCGAGTCCCTTCTTCTCCGCTATAATCCCTGTAAGTCATTGATTTACAGGGGTTTTCTTTTTGTAGTGGTAAATATAGTGGTAAGTTTGTTGATAATTAGCAGTTATAAGTCCATCATAACATTAATGGCAGTATGCCCACCTATAACAATTCCGCAGCCTATAGCTTGTCTTCTAAAGTTTTTAGCATAAGCAGCGGCATAAGTTTTCTCATCTACTCCGCATCCTACTTGCATTCCAAAGACTTTGTATTTTTTACCTACATAAAATTGAGTTCCTGCTTTTGTATGGGTATGTCCACAGACTGAACTCTGCATATTTTGCTGAGCCTTTCTATAAGCGTCTCCTCCTTCTCCATGCTCATAGCATACGTTGTCATATGTAACATTTTCTACCCAGTTCCATTCAGTGCCTAAGACTTCGTTATAGTCTCTGATCCATTCTTTAGGAATATCACTATCAAAAGCTCTGCGCATACATAACCTGTCATGATTTCCTATGCAGACATCCGCTACAGGATATTTATTATTCCATTTTTCTATCTGGTCTATTGCGTGCTGTAACTCTTCACCTCCTCCATAGCCATTAGGATCAGTAGCATGAAAGGAGCTATAGTGTGAGTCTATAATATCACCTATAAATACTACTTGATTACAGTTATATTTAGAATAGGTTTCATTACAGAAATCAAAATAACCATCTAACTCAAAAGGACAGTGCAAATCGCCAATAATAAGAATACGTGATTCATTTCTTGTAATGTTATCATAAGCAGTTTTTTTATTTCCTTTAAGTCTAGGTCTAAAGTCTTTCATTTTTTAACTTTTTCAATTGACCTGCCTCCAAAATATGCTCCAATTGTAGTAAGTAAAACAATCTGTAAAAGATCGGAATGAGAGTCTTTTAAATCAAAGCTTATTAAACCTCCATCTATAAAGACCATTAAAATAGTAGAGATTACTAAAAATATTAATACCATTGGTCTAACATTTTTACTAAGCCATGAATCAGAATTTGCGTCTGAGAGCCATCTTTCAGTAATGTTCTTTTGAATATCCGCTTCAGCATCTATAAAAACTTGACTCATTTCTTTTTGCATTTGAGCCTTTTCAACTTTGCTAAAGGTATGTCTGTCTATTATATCACTAATCTTATTTGCTACTCCTGCTCCTGCTTGACCAAATAATTTTAATAATATTTTACCCATTTATTTTTTTCCTTTTAATAACACTGCTCCAGATGGTCTAGTAGTAATGTCTGGAGATACTGGAGGCTTTTCAGATTTGTTTTTAGAAATAACAGTTGAACTACTTCCTCTATTGTCATTATATCTCCATTGATAGTTGTAATTTCTATAGTTGTAATTATTATAATAAGGACTAGAATAAATAGGATAATAAGAATAATTTATGCTCGGTCTTATCTTATCTATAGCTATTAAAATAGTATCACCTTCTAATGTAACTGCTAAAACATGAGAAGCTGTAGGCGGCTTAGTATAATCTGCGCAGCCTAACAACATAACAGAAAAAATAGCTAGAAATAATATAAATACAACAGGCTTTAAAAATGATATAATTACTTTTTTCATTATTTAAAAACTTTTTTTTCTAGATTATCTATTCTTTTATTATGTTGATCTTCGAGTTTAGCTATGTAATCTTCTAAATACATGATCTTTTGCTCTATTATATCATGAGACTTAGCAGGAGGCAATTTTTTAGCTACTTCTATCTGCTGTTTATTAATTTCAATTTGCTTAGTTAAGGTAGAATAGGTCATGGTTATGCTAATTAACCCTCCTAATATTAAAATAATTGTTTTTAAATCTAGATTAAAATCAGTCTTTCCGTCTCCATCAATATCAAGGTTTACTTTTTTATTTAATGCCATTATTTAAATCTTTATATTCATCTTTAGCGTTAAAACATGGACATACTTTTTTATCTGTAAAGTCATTGTGTCCAAATATTTTGGCTTTTGGATGTTCTATTTTTAATGCGCTTAATACTTTTATTAAGGCTTTTTTTTGTTTATCGGTTCTAGTGTCTATCCACTTATCCATGTTTCGGTCCATGCCGCCAATATAACATACATGAATAGAGGCTCTATTATGACCATAAACTCCTGCGCCTGCTCTAGACATAGGTCTACCAGTCTCTACAGTGCCATCTAATTTAATTACTAAATGATAGCCACAGTCTGACCACCCTCTAGCAAGATGCCACTCTGTAATGTCATCTACATCAAACTCTTTAAATTCTGGAGTAGCTGAACAGTGAACTATAAGCTTATCTATTATTCTCAAAGCTTTTTAGTTTTCATTACTGTATAAACTATAGTACAGATAAGAAGAATTACTTTTAACCAAGTTTCTATCTCAGTCATGGTTATCATAAAAGCCATTGTATTTATAGCGTAAATCTTCAAATCTGTAAAATCCATAGATATTAAACTTAACTACTTTATATATTCGTCTAATGCATCCATTGAATTGGCAGCTCCTTCTCCATCTTGCTTTTCTGGAATAGGTTCATAAGTTCCGTCTTGTAGTGAAACATTAACTTTTCCATAATTTGCCTCTAGCTCTTTTTTAAAGCCTTCATTTTTTTCCATTAAAGAAACTAAACCATGAAGTAGTTCATGTTTCTGTGCTTCTAGTACTCCTAGATCATGTAAAACTTTTGCTTGTTCTTGAGAGTGTTTTTGTAGGTTTTCTAGTTCTTCGTCTTTGATCTTGTTTATCATCTTATTTATTAAGGGTTAATTTTTATAAGGTTTATTTACATTTACATTCTTGTTCTAATCTTTCTACTTTTGCAGTTAGCTCTTGTATTGCTTTTACTAAAGTTGGAATCATATCTCCCATCTTTAAAGATTTCTTTGTTTCTTCATCCGTATATTTTGATTCACTAACTAAATCAGGTAAAACTTGTTCAACTTCTTGAGCAATAAAGCCTGCAATATTTTTTCCATCTCCATTTTTCCAATCAAACCTTTTTGGTTTTAACTTCATTACATCATCTAAACCTGTTTCTAAAGGTTTTATATTTTCTTTTAAAGTAATATCTGATAATCCACTAATAGAAGTGCTTGTGGCATATATTTGACCTGCTGCACTAACATAGAATCTATAAGCGTTATTTGTCATATCATAAACATGCCAAGTATTTGCTCCAGTAGAGGGAATAGATGCAAAAGCTTCCCCATTTGGATCAAACCTAAAACCATCTGATATAGAGATATCTAATTCAGTTTTGCCAATTAAAAGCTTTCCCCCACTTGAAATCCTCATTCTTTCTACAGAATTAGTATTAAATGCCATAAATTCATCTCCATGTTTATACGTTATTTGACCAGTATAAGAAGCAGCTCCATCTCCATCTCCAAATAATAAATATCCATACCCTGTATTTGAACTTAAAATATTTATACCTGATTGAGTTGCTGAATAACTCCCTGTATGTAATAGAGTACCCGAATAACCTGTATCAGTTCCTCCTATTTTTACAATACCATTACTGAATATAGACATTACTACACCTGTTCCTGACCCACCTTGTATTATATCTAAACCATAACTATTAGTTCCACTTGTCGGGTTTGACCTTAATCTCCATGTCGCCCCACTTGAAATATCTATTTCTGCCGCTGCTGAACCTGCTGTGTTTTTTGCTCTGATGTTTCCCTCTACATCTAATTTTTTAGCAGGCGAAACAGTTCCGATTCCGACGTTTCCAGTATAATCAATAGTAAAAGTTGCAGCTCCAGCCCCAGTCAGAGGATCACCTCCTAGTGTTGCACTTCTCATAATATGAAAATTACCAATAGCTGTGTCTGCAGGACCAATTGCCCAGTTTCTAACATTAGTAGTAGTGGAAGTTGAATCAAATCTAATTATAGGGGCTGTAGCAAAATTGTTACTGTTACCAGATAAAGTTAAAAGACTACCAGGAGTTTGACCTACAGTAGCATTTGTTCCAATACCTACATTGCCATTTGCTTTTACAACCATCCTATTTGAAGGCTGTGTATCTGTTGTAACACTTCTTGTTGCAAAATATAAATCCCCTTTAGTATTTCCACTTCCACTTGTTGAACTATATCCAATATATGCAGGAATATTAGTTCCTCCATTATACCCAAATCCAATTAAATTATTTTCACCATCATTACCTTCAAAACCAAGATGTAAATTCATATCAGCTTTTGCAGCTCCAGTAATTCCAGTTCTTTTTATAGTAGTTAATCCAGAACTATCTATACGCATTTTTTCTGTGCCTGCTGTAGAAAATCCTAATATATTTGGATTAATATTAAACATACCGGTATCAGCGTCATCGTGAAAAGAATGTGCTGGTGCTGCTGCATCTTCTCTACCAGCTAAAAAAGCAGAATTTTCTGCTCTTATACTTCCATCTACTTGTAACTTACTATTAGGCCCAGTCGTTCCGATCCCGACGTTTCCTCCACCTGGATTAATTATAAAACTATCACCATTTTTAGTTTGTATTCCAGTGTTGTTAAGCGTATCATTTACATAAACTTGAAATCCATTTGTTCCGCTCGGCCCTTCAAACTGTGCAACATTGTTATCTCCTCCAGTTGCATCAGATGAAGGCCCTCTAACTACTAATCTATTTCCAGGCGAATCCGCTCCGATTCCTACATTTCCTGCAAAAGTTGCAGTTGTTCCTATTAAAGCACCTATAAGAGTTCCCCCTGTAAGTGGTAAATATAAACCTGCTGAAGTATCTACATAAGCAGTCGTGGCTACCTTTGTAGAATTGTTGTTTGCTGTTTGCGTAGTAGCAGTTACACCATTAGCTAAAACTCCTGAGATAGTTCCTGAAACTGTTAAATCTCCTGAAGCAATATCAACACTTGTTTGATTAAAGCGAACTAGGGTGTTGCTGGGAGACGTTATGTAGGCGTTAGCTCCAAAGGTCAATTCATTAATATCGGTAATACTGTTACCGCCCATATCTAGTTCACCTGACATTGTTCCACCTGCTAAACGTAAAAATAGCCCTAAGTTCGGTGTTAGCCCATCAACATATGATTTAGTAGTAAAATTTGCTGCAGCAGTCGGTGTAATTCCACTTACTAAACCTGTAAAAAATGCAGCTCCTGTTGCTGCACTAACTGTAAATTTATCTGTATTGACTGCTAAGTCTCCTGTTACATCTAAATCGCTGTTAAAAATGGCATTTTGACTCGCATCTATTGACATTGCTGGAGTTGATGCTGTATTAAAAGCAAGACCTCCTTGTTTGCTAGTAATTCCTAAAGTATTACTAGTTAGTGAAATAATAGCTCTTTGACTTGCTGCGCTATCTATCCAAACTATATCTCCTGAAGTTGCTGAGCCTGAGCTATTACTATCTGAAAGAGTAATAACTGGTAAAACATCATTTATAAAAATATCTTTTGTGAATACTAATTTTGTAGAAGCTTCTGAAATTGCTGAATCAGATAAAGTTGAGCTTGCTCCTACTCCAGTCCAAATAGGTAGTTTTCCACCTGTTCCTGAGCCAGTTACTTGTCCTGTATTTGCAGAATCTACATAATTTTTTACAGCCGCTGAAGTTGGTAGTGTTGTATCATTGTTGTTCGATGCTATGCCCTGTGCTTCTGTTATAAATTCTCCAATAGTTGCGCCTGTGGCTAAATTGCTTTTTAAAGTTCCAAACGTAGTAAGACCAGTTATATTTAGAGTACCTGTTCCTATAATATTTCCGCTTACATGAAGAGCTTCAGTTGGAGTTATTCCTATTCCTATTTGAGTTGTAGAGATATATAATGGTGTAACATTTCCTAGACCATCTGTAATCTGTTTAGCTACTGAGCCAAGTGGATCGTTATCAATGCTTTTTAAAATAGCATCATAAGTCGCTGAAATTAATTGTCCTGTAAATGTTGCCAATTTGTTATATTTTTAATTGATTCTACTTTATTCTTTAAATATTTTTTAAGCAAGATTTCGTTTTTCTCTTGCTCATTTGTTTTATCTAACTTAACTGCCATCCTCCGAAACTACTTTGGTCATCTGGATATATATCTGGATAAGTATTTGAGTAATACTCAGGGAAATGTGCAGCGGCTTGATCCTGTAAATAGTCTATTAATCTATTACTAAAATATTGTGCAGTTGTTCTTTCTTTTTCTATTAAAAAATCTACTTCATTTTTATCTGCATTAACTGCATTTTCTGAGGTGTTTTTAAAAATTCCTTGATTAGAAATAGAATAAGCATGAAATGGTAAAAATTCTACCATTGCCCAATGTGTCAAGGCAGGTTTTATATAATCAGTTACTAGAGTTAAGTAATGACCTGTTAAAGTGTTTGCTGTAATTTTTGCTTCTAGCTGCTCATAAAGTTCAGTTCCTAAAAATCTTTGAATTTGAATTTCCTGCGCTATAAAAATATACTGAATAAATGAATCTGTATTTATATTCCCATTAGCAGAAGTGAATCTGACTAGATCGTCTCTATTTATAAATAATACTTGTGCCATAGTTTAAATTTTAATTAGGGTATGCTCCTCGATTAGGCATATTTTCTGGTGCTGTTGCTGCTTGTTTTGATCCTCTAGGTTTTCTATTATAAGATTTAGGAATACTTCTAACTTTCTTATAATTATCTAAATTCTTTGAAGGTTCAGTGTTACTCTCAAGTCTAAAAAGAACTTTTTTGAAAATATGTCTGCAATAGATGCCGCCTTTAAATTTGAATAAATTGAAAGCTTTGCCATTATGTCCTAGCTCTCTATTAACTCCTTCTCTAGAGGCTCTGTCAATATCTTCTAAAGTCCAGACTATTCCTGCATTAGCCATGTTCATCATATTTCTACAGAAGTCTCTTTGTGTTTTACTTGGCTTTCTTGATCCTATAGCATAAGTGTAGCGTATTTTATAAAGTCCGTTGTTAGAATCTAAATCACTATAAGAACTACCTTTATTTTTTGACTTAACTTCATCTGCTAAACCAAGCAAACCTCTTATTTTAGAAAGCGCACTTTTCTTTTCATCAATCAAGTAATTTGCCCAGTCTTCATTGTCAATATCGTCATCCGCATCTATTTCGTCAACAAAAACATAGTCTTCTGACATTTTATGTCCTGTTTCTGCTAGTGATCCAAGTATCTCTTTACTTTCATTTTCACTTAACTCATCTTCTGACATATACATAGACTTCGGCATTTTGTCATGAGACTTACAAGGCATAAACCAAATTGTTCCATTTTCATTATGCTCATGATGTCCTTTACAGCCTAATTTCTTTGCTTGAGCTTCAGCTTCTGCAACTGTCTTATAAGCTAAATTTCCGTCTATAGTTTTTAAATCTACTTCTACTTTTTGCTCCTCTATATCTTCTTGCTTAATTCCTGTCTCTTCTTCAATTTGGTCATCAGTTAAGTCAGTTTCTTCATTCATAAAATCAAGCGGCTTAAGCGTTTTAAAGTAAAGATTAAGTGCTATGTCATTAACTGATAAAAGATCGTCTAAAGCATCTATAACGATGTCCTGAGATGGCTTAATAACTATATTTAAAAATAAATCTGTTGCTGTCTGGATTTCATCTGCATTATTTCCTAAACCTCCTCCAGATTCTCTTATTCCCAGTAATAAAGGAGAGGTGATTCTATGCCCTACCATCAATTTTTTTACGCACTCTTCAGATAGGTAAGCATAATGCTCTGGAGCGTTGTTTAATGAAATATCTTCTACAGTTGTAGCAGATTCTTGATTAGAATTAAATGCTACGATCACTTTATCACCAATTGAACCTGTCAATTTGTTTAAAATATCGTTTTTAATCTGCATTTGCTTCTCCTTATCTGGTACTCCGTTATTGAAATTGACCACTTTAGTTCCTGAAAAACCATTCTGTGTCTCATTAATTAAATACTCAGAGACCGATTCTTCTAAAAGTGCGTAAGGCATTGATGCAGCGTAACTAGGTAAACTATAATAATGGAATCCTACTACATATTTTTTAACTATATACAGCTCATTTTGCTCTTTTGATGTTCCAAAAACAGGTATTCTCTTAAGTTTGTCTCTTTTTGTGTACTCAGTCCAGTCATTATGGTAATAATAAGCCTCTATTTCTCCTTTATCATTGCATTTTTCAGCTCTTAAAGTCTGTCTTGGAAAGTATGTAAGCTTAGAAATCTTTCTATTGGAGTCATAAGTAACCTGAAAAGCTCCTTCTCCTAAAATTATAAAGTCCTGAACTACTCTAAACAGGTCTTTTTTCTTTAATATAGACATCATTTGAGCGTATTGCTCTGGCTTTTTATTAGAATCAGTTGCATCTAAGCCATGCCCATATGTAAAATTAGTTACTCCATTTAAAATAGAGTGATTGGTTGTAGATCCTACATAACGATCTATAATATATTGATAGTAATTATTGTCTTCTCCTATAGAAACAAAATCTTGATTTCTTTCTTCATATACTCTCGGAGCTGTATAGGTATTAAGCTCTAAAATATGAATGTTACTTTTATGCTTCATAGAATAAAAATTCATTTGTTGATGTGGTTGTAGTGTACTCTCCTTGATTTACGCTATAATCACTTAATGTCTGGTTAGTGCAAAATATGCGACCTCTAAAAACTTCTTTAGTGGCTGCATCTGTTATTATTAGGGTATAGAAATTGTCTTGTTCTAAATTTGGAATAGATGCTGGCACATTATACCAGTATCTATCTACGGTAAATTGGTTAGTATAAGCTGCTGAATAAATATTTTTATTCTCAGAATCGCTAGTAATATTTACGTTATAAGTTGTAGTTATAGCGTATTCTCTAGGAATTATTCTTAGGGTTTGCGAAGCTGCTGTCTCTTGTAATATTATCATAATAATTATAAAATAAAAGAGGGTAACTCGTAAAAGCACCCTCTCCTAACCTAAACAAAACTTAATGAAAAGAAACCTATCGTTTTTAACTGTTTGTACCTACTACTATTGTTTCTGTTGCACTTGCTAGTCCAATAAAAGGATTCGCTAAAGTTGCTCCATCTATAAAGTTTGCAGGAAGCTTTTCTTGAGCTGTTAGACTAAGCGTATAACCGCTTAATCCACCCATTTCTGCTGATGTTGTAATGCTTCCGCCTGAAACCTCTGCTCCATGATCTAACCCCATTAAAAATGCATTTCCGTTGTTATCTACGACTGCTACCTGTGGTCTACCATATGCTAATAGTTTTATCTGTACGTTATCTTCTTTACTTAATTT
>Ga0308024_1000161_pt1 | contig 28683 bp, 23 predicted proteins | sample Neamet420_FD_201295 | JGI IMG/M metagenome (GOLD analysis project Ga0308024, IMG submission 201295) | Marine microbial communities from water near the shore, Antarctic Ocean - #420 | ecosystem: Environmental > Aquatic > Marine > Unclassified | place: Southern Ocean | collected 2014-10-03
GTGGACTTATTACTGATGAAGAAAATAATATTTTGCCTGCTGTTAACATCAGTGTTTTAGGAAAAAGTATTGGTGTTACATCTGAAGCTGATGGTTTATATAGCTTAACCATTCCTGCTAACCGATCAGTAGTTATTGGCTATAGTTTTATTGGTTATCATATTGAAAAAATAAGAATTCCAATGCTAAAAAAAGGACAAACTTATACCCTTAATATTCAACTACAATCCTCCTCCACCTTACTTGATGATGTAATTGTTACCGACCAAAAAAGTAGGAAAAAAAGCTTTAGTCGTATAAAACCAAAACATGTTAGCGTACTACCAGGAAATAGCGGTGGAATTGAGGCAATACTTAAAACCCTACCAGGCGTAAGTTCAGCCAATGAACTAAGTTCACAGTATTCAGTAAGAGGTGGTAATTTTGATGAAAACCTAGTGTATGTAAACGGAATTGAAGTCTATCGTCCTTTCCTAGTTCGTTCAGGGCAGCAAGAAGGACTAAGCTTTGTAAATACTGATATGGTAGGAAGTATTCAGTTTTCAGCAGGAGGTTTTGAGGCTAAGTATGGCGACAAGATGTCATCAGTATTAGACATAACCTACAAACGTCCAAGAGAAACAGCCGCTAGCTTACAACTAAGCATGTTGGGTGGTTCAGGACATATTGAAGGTACAAATAAAAACGGAAGACTCTCCTACTTGATAGGTGCAAGACATAAAACCAGTAAGTATCTATTTAATGCTATGGATACTAAGGCTGATTACACACCCAAATTTTCTGACCTGCAAGCTTTTATCAACTATGAGTTAAATACGGATTGGCAAATTAGTTTTTTAGGGAACATTAGCAAAAACGAATACACCATGATTCCCAAAAACAGAGATACTGACTTTGGGACTATTAATGAAGCCTTAAAGCTCAGAATCTATTTTGAAGGACAGGAAGTTGATAAATACGAAACATTTTTTGGAGCACTAAGCACTACCTACCAGCCAAGTACCGAGCTAAATTTACAATTTACCACCTCAGCTTTTCAAACCTTTGAGCAAGAGAATTTTGATATCCTTGGAGAATATTGGTTGTATCAATTGGAAAATAATTTAGGTTCGGATGAATTTGGTGATGTTGCTTTTGACCGGGGAGTTGGCAAATACATCAACCATGCAAGAAATAGCCTTAACGCTAGAGTACTTAACTTTTCGCACAAAGGAAACTACAATAAAGAAGCAATAAAAGTGGATTGGGGTTTTAGAATGCAAAAAGAAGAAATTGAAGATAAAATATCTGAATGGAATTTAATTGATTCAGCATTTTTTAACTTTCCACATCCGGCAGATAGTATTGGTAACCCTACCTCCAACCCTAACCAACAGATTGTAATGAGTGAACTTCTAAAAACTCAAATCAATTTATCATCCTACCGAAACTCAGGATATATGCAAGTATCTAAGGATATTGGCAACCTTACTGTAAATGCAGGAACAAGAGGAAGTTATTGGACTTACAATGAAGAACTATTACTTAGCCCAAGAGCATCATTAGCTTATGCGCCAATATGGGAAAAGGATGTTGTTTTCCGTGCTGCAAGTGGTATCTATTACCAATCACCTTTTTACAAAGAATTACGGACTCCTGAAGGCACACTTAACTCCAATATCAAAGCTCAAAAATCAACACATTATGTATTAGCAGCCGATTATCTGTTTTACAAATGGGGACGACCATTCAAGTGGATAACTGAAGTATATTACAAGGATTTGGAAAATCTAATTCCCTATAAAGTGGATAATGTACGCATACAATACCTAGCGAATGATTTGTCGAACGGTTACGCAACAGGAATTGACATAAAGGTAAATGGGGAGTTTGTACCGGGGGTAGAAAGCTGGGCAAGTTTATCAGTAATGAAAACAGCTGAAGACATAGTTGGAGATACCAAAATAGATGCAAACGGAAATACAGTTGAGGCTGGATTCATACCAAGACCAACCGACCAAAGAGTAAACTTTTCCATGTTTTTTCAGGATTATATACCTGGGAAACCAAAATACAAAATGCATTTGAATTTAATATATGGTACAGGATTGCCTTTTGGCCCTCCTAACGGAGAAAAATACCAAGATATACTAAGAATTCCTAATTACAGAAGAGTAGATATTGGTTTTTCGGCAGTACTAAAAGCAGCTGATAAAAAGAGTAAACTTAAATGGTTAAATACTTTCAATAGCATCTGGGTAAGTGCAGAGGTTTTTAACTTACTAGACATTAACAATACGGTTTCCTACCTTTGGGTAGCTGATGTTACCGGACGTGAATATGCAGTACCTAATTACCTTACTGCACGACAACTTAATGCTAAGTTAATTTTTACTTTTTAGTAAATTAAGACCCGCTTCTTATTCTTGAAAGTGAAGGTAAATCAAGATAATAAACAACAAACATTTCTCGCAAGGACATAAAAAAAGCCGAGCAAAATGCTCGGCTTTAAAATGTAAACAACTAGTATCTAGTTTATTTCATTAACTTTTCACCCAATGAGTTATTGTATATTTCTTTATAGTCAGCAACATTACCAAAGTCTTTATCATCAACAACCAATTTACCTTGGGTAACATGTCCTAACAACATGAATGGTGTTTTACTATCTTTCAAAGCATCCAAAAAGGCATCTTCTCCTGTTTCAGTAACTGAAACAACAACTCTTGATGGCGCTTCACCAAACAAAAATGCATCATCTCTTACCTCTGAACTACCAATAATTTCGAATCCTAAATTGTTAGTGAATGAACTTTCTAGTAAAGTCATAAACAATCCACCATCAGCTACATCATGTGCCGACTCTATCGATCCTTTACGTATAAGGCTAATAAGGGTTTGTTGCATATCATATTCAACATCTAAATCAAATTCAGGTGCTGATGATTCCTTAACACCATGGTATGAAGCTAAATATTCTGATGAAGAAATATCGTTTTTACTATCTCCTATCAAGTAAATTAAATCAGACTTACCTTTAAAGGCCAAAGAAGTAATGTGTTTTTTATCTTCAACAATACCTAACATACCAATAGTTGGTGTTGGGAATACAGGCACTTCAGTACCTTCAATAGCCGACTGATTATAGAAACTTACATTACCACCCGTTACTGGAGTTTTAAATTTCAAACATGCTTTACTCATTCCTTTAATTGCACCTACAAACTGCCAGTACACTTCAGGATTATAAGGGTTGCCAAAGTTTAAACAATTCGTAATTGCTGAAGGTAAACCACCAGAACATACAATATTACGAGCTGCCTCAGCAACCGCCATTGCACAACCTTCCTCTGGGTTAGCATTTACCATACGGGCATTACAATCTACTGTCATAGCCAATGCTTTATCAGTTCCTTTTAGGTTTACAATAGCTGCATCAGTTGGGTAGTTAGTACTCATGTTTACTGTACCGACCATAGAATCATATTGCTCGTAAACCCATCTTTTTGAAGCAATATTTTCGTGTCCTGCTAAGTATTTTGCAACCTCAACTAAATCAGTAGGTTCTGCTATACTATCAATATTAAATTTCTTCCACTGCTCAAAATAAGCTGGTTCAGTATACTCTCTGTGATAAACTGGCGCTCCACCTCCCAATACTAAATCATCACAAGGTACATCCGCAACTAATTCGCCATACATGTAATATTTTACTCTTTCTCCTTTTGTAACCACACCTATTTCTTCACAAGACAAATCCCACTTATCAAAAATAGCGTTTACAATATCTTCTTTTCCTTTTTCTACTACAACCAACATTCTTTCTTGTGATTCTGAAAGTAGGATTTCCCAATCTTTCATATCATTCTGACGAGTAGGTACTTTCTCTAACCACAAATCCATACCGTGTTTCCCTGCCGCTGACATTTCGTTAGTAGAGCAAGTAATACCTGCCGCTCCCATATCTTGCATTCCGACCACTGCATCCGTCTTAGCAAGTTCCAAAGTAGCTTCTAACAATAATTTTTCTTGAAAAGGATCACCAACTTGAACAGCTGGCAAATCATCAATTGAATCTGCTGATATATCTTTTGATGCAAATGAAGCACCATGAATTCCGTCTTTACCAGTACGAGAACCTACAATAAATACTGGGTTTCCAACACCTGATGAGGTCGCAGAAATCATATCCCCTTTCTTCATAATACCTGCTGAAAATGCATTTACTAACGGGTTTGTATTGTAACAGTCGTCAAAGAAAACTTCACCACCAACAATTGGAATACCAAAAGCATTACCATAATCACCAATACCTTTAGTTACTCCTTTCACTAACCATTTAGTACGGTCTAACTCAACATTACCAAATCTAAGTGAATTTAACTGTGCCACTGGGCGAGCACCCATTGTAAATATATCACGATTAATACCTCCAACACCTGTAGCAGCACCTTGATAAGGCTCTAAAGCAGATGGATGATTATGTGATTCAATTTTAAAACAACATGCTAAACCATCACCAATATCAACTAATCCTGCATTCTCCTCTCCTGCCTCAACCAACATATGAGGTCCTTCTTTTGGTAATTTTTTAAGCCAAACAATCGAGTTCTTGTACGAACAATGCTCCGACCACATTACGCCAAAGATACTTAATTCACAAAAGTTAGGAGTTCTTCCTAAAATCTCAATAATTCTATCAAATTCTTCTGGGCGTAAACCCATTTCTTGTGCTTGTTCAAGGGTAGCTAAAGTAAGTGTTGCCTGTGATGACATATTTTATAATTTTTAGGATGCAAAGATAGTTTTTAGAAATGAGTTTTAAGCCCCCAAATGCAAAATTCATTTTGGGTTTTCAACATTTTTTCAAAACCTTTATTTAGTAAATTTTAGGATTGTAATATTCAGGTGTCTTCCCTTTAATATTCTTGTATTTTTCTTGAATAAAGAACATGTCTTCTTCAAAGTTTCCACTAGGAATAAACTCAGAAATTATTCCTATTTCCTTTTTCTCATAATCCATTTTAAGTAAAAGAATAGGCACATTAGCTTTTACTGCTATATAGTAAAAACCTGTCTTCCATTTATCCACCCTAGTTCTGGTACCTTCAGGTGCAATACCTAAGTTCAATTGACTACTGTTTTTAAACATTTCAACTGCTTGATCCACTACATTGTTTTTTGAGTTTCGATAAACAGGTATCCCGCCATTCCACTTAATAAATGTAGCCAAACCAGGTAAAAATAATTCGCTTTTAATCAGGTATTTTGGCTGGACACCAATAATATAAGCATAACACCTACCCAACATAAAATCCCAATTAGAAGTATGTGGTGCCGATAACACTAAGCACTTTATTGGGTATGTTTTAATACCAATAATTTTCCAACCATTTAATTTAAATATCAACTTTGACAATAATCGTTTCATGATAATTTTTTTTTACAAAGAAAAAACATTTTATAGTTATATCAGCAAAAATTGTAAATTTGCATCACAAAAAAAATACTATGAAAGCAAAACAGATTGCACTTATACTTATTCCTTTAAATATTATACTCGCTTACTTTGTGTATAACAGTATAAATAGTGAAGTAGAATTTCAGCAAGTAGCTAAAGTAAGAATAGCTGAAAATGTACAAAAACTAAAAGATTTAAGGCAAGTACAAATTGCTTACAAAAAAGTAAATCACACCTACTCAAACAATTTTGAATCTTTAATTGATTTCTTAGAAAACGATTCTATGGCTATTGTTAAAGCAATAGGAGAAACGCCTGACACTTTAACTGATGCACAAGCATTAGAACTTGGAATAATTAGCCGTGATACAGCTTATGTATTGGCTAAAGAAACTGTTTTTGATGAAGCATACCTATCAAGTAGGAATGAGAAATTCCCTTTGGATTTGTCAGTATTAACTTCTGTACCACATTCTGACGAAAACTATTTAGTAGATGCTGGTATGGTTGAAAAAGGTAAGGTAGTAGTACAAGTATTTGAAATTTCAACAACTTATGGTGCTGTTTTCTCAGGACTTGATGCTGAAAATAAAAGTTTTGAATTAAGTAACTTACTAAAAGTAGGATCAATGGATGAAGCTTCTTTAAATGGAAACTGGGGAGAATAATCCTATTCATATACAAACAGAAAATTTTAATATTGGCCTTGCCAGCAGCTATCATCTGTCTATTCAATTAGGGATTTACCATTTTTCGTATTGTTTATTAAACACCACTACTTTTACTTACGATTATGTAAAAAAGTACCCACTAACTTCCAAAGATAATACAGCAACTGAAATTACTGAGATAATTAATAATGACGCTATCTTAAAAGCTGAGTTTTTCTCACAGTCAGTAGCATTTGTTAATTTCCCTAGCACCTTAGTGCCTGATAGGTTATATAAAAAAGAAGAAGCCGAAACTCTATTAGCTTTTAACACCAAAGTTAATGGTACAGTTTTAGCAGACAATATAGTTTCGCAAAAGGCTCACCTTATTTATTCAGTACCAGAAAGTATTTTAACTATAGTAAGTAACTTTTTTCCTAAGGCAAAACACAAAGCACAGGAAAGCATACTTATACAACAGTACAGTAAGTTAAATACGGAGAAGAAAAAGGCATACCTATATTTGAACGAACAAAAAGTAGGTATTACTATTTTTAATGGCGATAAACTAATATTTAATAACTCCTTTAAATACGCTAGCAAAGAGGATTTACTATACTATGTACTTTTCAGCTTTGAACAGCTTAAGCTTTCCCCAGACAGTATTGATGTAACTGTATTTGGTACTATTGAAGATACTGATGAATCTTTTAGTTTAATGTACGAATATATTAGAAATATAAAGTTAGGAAAAAGACCTCATCAGTTTACTTTTCCAACTGAATTTAACCCTTTAGCCGATCATAAATATTTCGGTTTATTTACACAGATACTATGCGTATAATCTCAGGAACACATAAAGGAAGAAGGTTAATGGCACCCAGCACATTGCCTGTACGACCAACTACCGACAGAGCCAAAGAATCATTGTTTAATATTATTCAAAACAGGTATTACTTTGAAGAAAAAAGCGTGTTAGACTTGTTTTCGGGAACAGGAAACATAGCATACGAATTTGCTTCAAGAGGTAGTGATAAAATATTAGCAGTCGACAATAATTATAATTGCATAAACTACATTGAAGAAATCAGCAATAGCTTAGGATTCAATATTGCAACCATTAAGTCCGACTGCCTTAAATACCTTAAAAATTGTAAACAAGAATTTGATTTTATTTTTGCTGACCCTCCTTATGATTATGATAGTTACCAAGAATTAAAAAACTTAATTTTTGAAAATAAACTAGTAAAGAAAGGCGGGCTACTTATTATTGAACACGATAAAGAAACCCAATTTGAGGGTGATAACCTTGAATTAAGAAAATACGGCACTTTACAGTTTAGCATATTCTCATTTTAAACAGAAAGGCAATAGACTTAATATACCCCACCCCTTTGATATTGGAAATAATAAGTTCAAATCAAAACTTCATACACTAGCCACAAGCTAGTTTTTTTTACTACTTTTGAGTATGTCAAAAATCGCAATATTTCCTGGTTCATTTGCTCCCTTTTCAGTTGGGCATCAATCAATAGTGGACAGAGCACTACCTTTATTCGATAAAATAGTTATTGCTATTGGAATAAACTCAGAGAAGAATCAATATTTTTCTATTGAAGAACGCTTGGAATGGATAACGGCTGTTTACGGAAAAAATCCTAAAATTGAAGTAAAACGATATGAGGGTTTAACAGTAGATTTCTGTAAAAAGGAAAAAGCCAATTATATCCTAAGAGGACTTAGGGATTCACACGACTTTAAGTTTGAAAAGAACATTGCTCAAATGAATAAAGAACTTAATACGAGTATTGAAACTATCTTTATCATAACCCCACCAGAATTGTCTCATATTTCATCATCTATTATTCGTGATATCGTAAAAAATGGTGGTGATGTTAAGAAATTTTTACCCAAAGAAATTGACCTTTAAAATTATAAAAAAATGAAATTAAAACACCTATTTACAATTGCACTAGCAACTTTACTTTTTGCTTGCACCAACACAAATTCTAACCAAGTTGTTATTAGCGGTACAATTACTAATCCGAAAGGAGATACCGTTAAAATTATGATGAAGGATACAAGTTACATTACAACACTTAATGAAGCTTCTCACTTTAGTATTTCCTTTAATTTGGATACAGCAACTTACCTTAGCTTTTTTCATGGAGAGGAAAGTACAGGCATGTACTTAAAAGGAGGTGAAAATGTTAATTTAACAATAGATACCGAATTCTTTGACGAAACCATTTACTATGAAGGTTCTGCTGAATCCTCCTACCTAGCAAAAAAATACATGCTTAATGAAAAAGCAGATATTTACGCACAATTATTCACTTCAGAAAAAGAAGAATTCATTACTAATTTAAACATACATATTGAAAGTATAGAGCAAGAATTGACGAGCGTAAACAATGAAGCATTTGTTAGTAGTGAGAAAGAGAATAATGTAAAAATGGTTGAATACTATCTTGAAAAAATAGAAGCAATTGCCAAATTACCAAAAATAGGAGAACCTGCTATTGATTTTACTTATCCTGATAAAGACGGAAATGAATTTTCACTTTCTAGTTTTAACAGCAGCCTAGTATATGTTGATGTTTGGGCTACTTGGTGCGGACCTTGTAAGGCTGAAATTCCTGCTTTGAAAGAATTGGAACATGACTACCACAATAACAACATTACCTTTTTAAGTGTGTCGGTAGATACGGATAAAGAAGCTTGGTTAAATATGGTGGCCGACAAACAATTAGGTGGCGTGCAATTATGGGCAGATGGTTGGTCAGCAATAACAAAATCATACGCTATTAATGGTATTCCAAGATTCATGCTTTTTGATGCCCATGGAAATGTAATTTCCTTAGATGCACCAAGACCATCTTCTGCTGAAATCAGAGGATTGATTGACGCTAATCTGTAGTAAATATGAAAAAAATATTCTTACTTCTATCGCTATGCATTCCTTTTATTGGCTTGGCACATGGTGTACCTGAATCAACAATTAAGGCTATGGCTGATGCTTCAACATTTGATTATATTTATTTTGGTGCAACCCACATGCTTACAGGATATGACCATATATTGTTTCTAATTGGAATTGTATTTTTCCTTTCCAATTACTTTGATATTTTCAAGTTCATAACAGCCTTTACCATTGCACATTGTATCACCCTAATTTTTGCTACTTTATATAGCATTACTGCAAATCCTTATTTAGTGGATGCTGTAATTGCATTTAGTGTTATCTATAAAGGGTTTGAGAATTTGGATGGGTTTAAAAAGTATTTTTCTACCCAAGCTCCGAACTTAGTTTTAATGGTATTTATTTTTGGATTGATTCACGGATTTGGACTATCAACAAAACTACAAGAAGTAGCTGTTGCTACGGGCGTTAATTTATCTGTATTGCAAATATTATCCTTTAATGTAGGGGTGGAATTTGGACAAATTGCAGTATTAATACTCGTTTTCATTATTATCAAAATGATTAAAGCAGAACTCTTTGACAGAATAGCCAAATTCTCTAATTGGGCATTAGTTGTTGCTGGTACATTTTTATTGATTTTCCAATTGCATGGCTATTTTACTGACACCTCACATCATCATGCCAAGTATATAGAAGCTGAGGAATTACATAATGAACAACATAAACATGGTGATGAGCATGAACATGTTCAGCCCCATACGCATTAAAAGCTTTACTGTTTACCAAAATAATCTGATTGGTTATCTTTTAATTTTTGTAGTATTGCACATAACCAGTTATTGATTGCATCTAGAACAATAGAAATGAAAACACTCCTTACTCTTCTTTTATTTATACCAATAATTACATTTGGACAAATATATGGTGATCATGAAGTTGCTCTCATTAAGGACAAAGACGGATTTACTTTAATTAGAAAAAGCCCTGATAAAAACTCATCAATAGTTGATACTTTATTTGATGGAGAATTTTTTCAATATGTTAAAACAGATAGATCTGATTGGTACAAGACATATAAAATGTGGAATACAATAGGATATGTTCATAAAAGCAGAATACAAAGTCTGAAATCTCTCAGAAAAGAGACTCAATACAATTTGATAGACTCAATTTTTGACAAAGAAGCAATATTATATAAAGAGAGACTAAAATCTACGACTATAGGAGGAAATGATATTGGACGGCATCATCATGAAGAAAAATTCACACCAATTCTCGACATATTTATTGAATATATGTGTGAATCATACAACGACACACTAATGAGAAAATTCTTTGACATAATGATTGTTGAGTCCGGTTCTGCTGACGAAACACCTCCGACAGTACTTGGATTTATTTACAAATGTCAACCTGAATTAGTCACCAAATTGATAAATGAATATAACAACAGTGTTATAACCAATAATTTTGAATTTGGTAAAGCAAATATTGGAATTAAGAAGTAAAACTTCAACCAACAAAACCTTTATCTAACACGGGTTTTGATGTTTAACCTAAAATTGGTTCATATTTGTTAAGTCCGTCAAATTTTAAAACTCAAACCTACCCTGCTTTGTTAAATATTTATTAATCACATGATGGAACAATTGTACCATTAGGTTCAATTTCAAATGGACCTAAATTTTGTATGTAATTTTATATTACTTGATAATCGGCAGATATACTACCAGGATTGCTAGGGAGTAAGACAATTCTTTAATAAAAGCAGAATCTTAACTCATAATGAGTAGATTTTGCTTTAGTGTACTTTACCGCTCTACGTTCGAGTTTTTTTTAAACTTCTTTAATAACTAAATCTTCATCTATTCTGAACCTTTCACCATAGATTCCTTTGCTGTCAGCTTTACCAATTCCAAATATCATAACTACATTGCATTTCCAATTTAGTTTGAGTATTTTTTTAATCCTTTTCTCATCAAACCCTTCCATAGGACAAGAATCAAATCCTTCAGCCACTAATGCCATCATAAAATTCTGACAAGCGAGTGCTGTCGTTTTTGTTACTGTTTCAAATAGCTCATGCTTATAAACAGGGCCTCTAAGAACAGGTTTGAAGTAACCCATAATATTTATAAAAATATAAATAATACGTTTTATCAGTCCAGCTATACCAAAGCGGTCGTGATAGTAGATCAATGGAATCAGTTTATTATAATAGTTATCTATAATTGGAATGAATTTATTTTGTTTTTTATATTCTTCAAGAATCAAATTACGATTTCTTTTCCAAGTATCAATTCTTGCTACTGCTACAACAAATTCTTTTGCAGTTTTTGCTGCATTTTGAGAAAAACAAGCATCTACTATATCTTTCTTCTTTTCCTTACTTCTTACCCAATAGAATTCCCAGGGTTGTAAATTAGAAGAGTTTGCTGCTAGGACAGATGCTTTTAAGCATTTTCTCATTACGGATTCAGGCACCTCAACATCACTAAATTTCCTAACTGATCGCCTTTTATTTATAAGTTCAAAAAAATCCATAAAAAAATAATTATATAATTCCAGCAAATCTATAATCTTAATATCTATTAGCTCTATCGTTTTAATAAAATAATTCTTGAAAAATAGCATACTCACTCATTTGAGTGGAGATGATTTCTATACTTTGAATCTATAAGATATAATTAAAGAATTTTATTAAGCATTTAATTTTCATTATATTTGCAGTTATAATGAAACCCTTTTTTAAAAATATTATCTTAATCCCTATGGCAATATTCACTTTGCTTATGTCCATGGGAATACATGTTACCAAAATTCAATGTGATAAGGGTGAGAGCGTGTTTATTGGTACTGATATTTCAACATGTAAGATGCAAGAAAAAACAACTTCTTGTTGTATGAATAAAGAAGTTGTAGGGTCTAACATTAGTTCAGAGAAAGATAAAAAACCTCAAAAGGAATCAAAATTATTGCAATTTGACTTTGAAACTGAAAAGTGTAAATGTGGTGAGCCAGTTGACTTTTCCGTTTCTCTTCCATTTTTAACATTATTATACGAATATTATCAGGTTTCTGAATCTGATTCCTTTACTATTAATCATTATACTGATGCACCGCCTCTGGTGAATAAGCCCATACTGTCCCAAATACAATCTTTCCTTTTATAAGATTTAGTTTTTCATGCTCTGATTTAGCTATGTAACAATTGTTACAGACTAATTCTTTTATGCTTTATTATTTTGAAGCATAAATAATTACTAATTTAAAAGCTTATATGAATGAAAAATATATTATTTATTGCAATAGTTCTGATTGCAACAAACAGTAGTACAGCACAGACACAAAATCAGTTATTAATGCCTCCAACTTTAACAGGTCCTAATTACAATCTTATAGTTGATTATGATTCGTTAGAGATATTTCCTGGAATTTTCACTCAAACTGCTGGGGTTAATGGAGCAATTCTTGGACCTACACTTATTATTAACAATGGAGATGTGGTGAGTATGAATGTAGAAAATAGATTATTAGACACTACTACTATGCATTGGCATGGAGTTCATCTTCCATCACCAATGGATGGGGGTCCTCATTCAAAAATTCACCCTAATACTACTTGGTCTCCAACATGGACAGCTATGGATAGAGCCTCAACAATGTGGTATCATCCACATTTACATCATAAAACATATAAGCATGTTATGATGGGTGTGTCTGGATTAATAATAAATAAAGATGTAGATGAAGCAGCTTTAGCTTTACCAAGAACTTATGGAGTAGATGATATCCCATTAGTTTTACAAACAAAAGTAATGGACGCTAATTATCAAATTGATACTGATATGATGAATAGTGGTATGGATACTTTGTTTTTGGCAAATGCAACTAGAAACGCATATTTTGATGCCCCAGCACAAGTTGTAAGATTTAGAATACTAAATGGTTCTCCTATGAGAGTTTATAATTTAGGATTAAGTAATGGTAATAATTTTTGGGTAATTGGTTCTGATGGAGGATTGCTTTCTGCACCAGTTCAAAATAACAGATTATTAATAGCACCTGGTGAAAGATATGAGATTTTAGTTGACTTGTCAGGGATGCAGGGTCAAAATATTTCAATTTTAAATTATGGAACTGGAATTCCATCAAGTACTTATGGATCAGGAAGTATGATGGGTGGGGCTGCAATTCAGAATTATAATAACAACCCTCTAAATGGTGCTGATTTCACTTTGTTATCTTTAAATATCGTATCCCAAACTTTAAATCCTATTTCTACAATTCCTTCTACTTTAGTTTCAGTAAACCCTTATAGTCAAACTAATATTGATGAGAATAGACAATTTACTTTTACTAGTACTGGGGGGCAAAGTGGACCATTTTTAATAAATGGAAATACATTTGATATGAGTCAAGTTAATCATGTGATTCCTCTTAATAATAAAGAAATATGGTCATTCACAAATCAAACCCCAATTGCTCATCCTTTTCATATACATGATATTCAGTTTAACATCTTAGAGATTAATGGTGCTGCACCTCCTTTGCATATGCAAGGTTGGAAGGATATACTCTTGATACCTGGACATCAAGGAAATGCAAAGTTTATTGCCAAGTTTGATGACTTTGCAGATGCTAATGTACCTTTCATGTACCATTGTCATATGCTTGTACATGAAGATGAAGGTATGATGGGGCAATTTACGGTAGTTGATGAGGGCGCAACTGGAGTTGCAACTTTAGAAACAGAATTATTTTCAATTTACCCTAATCCTGCAAATGACAAAATTCAGGTGAAATTAAAGAATTCAGTAAATCAAGAAATTCAAATCATTGATGTTAAAGGAGAATTAATGTTCAAAGGAATATTAACTGAAATGATTTCCACTATTGATGTAAATGAGTTAAGTAACGGAATTTACTTTATCACTATTAATAACACTACAACAAAATTTATAAAACAATAACATATAATTAATAATATCCACTATATTAATTTGTAGAGGATTAAAAATAAAATAATGAAAAAAAATAGACTAACTTTAAAAATAAATAAAATGAAAATACAAATTTTAACACTCGCACTTGCTTTTGCAAGTACATTCGCAATGGCACAAGAAATGACAATATCTCATGCAGGTATTTCAACTATACCATCTTCACCTGACAAATCGTTAAGTGTAAATATTGGTGATGATATTACCTTTATTTATGGCGGAGGTGGTTCGCATCCTATGACAGAAGGACATCCTGGTACAGGTGCAGTTTCAACTCCAGTAGCTTTTATAACAGCTACTGTTACGTCTTCTATTCCATCTTTTACTTTTCAGATTAATACTGCAGGAACTTACAAATTTCACTGTGGTTCTTCTCCTACAAATGATAATAATTACGGAACGATTTATGTACTAGAAGAAGGCACTACTGGTATTGAAGATGTTACTAAAAATAACATCTCAATTTACCCTAACCCAGCAAATGATGTTTTAACTGCTGAAGGATTAGATGGAATTGCAAATGTTTTAGATATGAATGGAAAACAAGTAATGAGTATTACTAATGGTGCTGTAAATATTTCTGATTTAGCAAAAGGTACTTACATCATAAGTCAAAATAATACAAATGCTATCTTTATTAAAAAGTAGTTTTTTGTAAAAAAACAAAATAATGAAAACAAATAATTATATTTTAGCATTAATAGTAATGTCAATAGTTGCAGTGTCCTGTAAGAAAGAAGAAGAATTAATTTGTATAGATAATTCTGATCCTTTAGCGGATTATGTTGCAACTCCACATTCAGTCAGCTTGCCTAATTCAGTTCTTATTTCTCCATTTGGTGGTGAGTTAATAAGTCCTGTTTACAATCCTTTAACAGTGGAAGGTATTGCTTTAGGAAGAAAATTATTTTATGATAAAAAACTATCAGGTGATAATACTATGGCTTGTGCATCATGTCATTTACAGGAAGATGGTTTTGCAGATAAGAATCAGTTTTCAGAAGGTATTAGTGGCGATTTTGGGGATAGGCAAGCAATGGCTATATTTAATTTAGCTTGGGATGAGTTATTCTTTTGGGATGGTAGGTCAGAAGGTTTGGAAGCGCAAGCGTTTGGTCCTGTAACTAATCCAATTGAATTAAATGCAACTTGGCCTGATGTTGTGGCAAAGTTACAAGCTGATGCTGAGTACCCTGCTTTATTTAAAAAAGCATTTGATACTTATAGGATTGATTCGGTTTTAGTATCGCAAGCTATTTCACAGTTTGAGCGTACAATGGTTTCATTTAATTCAAGATTTGATAAGTTTATGTATGAAGGGAAGGATGTATTTAATGACTCAGAAGAAAGAGGATTTGATTTATTTTTTGATAAAGCAGAGTGTATTCATTGCCACTCAGGGCCAATGCTGAATGACCCTACATTTCGTAATAACGGTTTAGATGTTGTATTTGTAGATAAAGGCTTAGGGAAAGTAACAGGTGACCCTTTAGATGATGGGAAGTTTAAGGTAACATCATTAAGAAACATTGCACAAACAGCACCTTATATGCATGATGGTAGGTTTGAAACATTAGAAGATGTAATTGAACATTATAATAGTGGAGTAGATTCACTTTCTCCTAATTTGGATGCAGAAATGTTTCATTTTGCTGAAGGCTTGGAGTTAACTAATCAAGAAAAGACCGATTTAATCGCTTTCTTGCATACTTTTACAGATGATGAGTTCTTAACAAACCCTGCTTTTTCGGACCCTAACGAATAAATTTAAAAACTATGAGAATACTAATTTTTTTGTTTGTAATAATTATGAATTCATGCTCTATATCAAGTGATAAAGAGGTAGAGGTTCATTACTATGGAGCACTTAAAAACATGATGCATAAAGGTGATTTATCTGCAAAAGTAACTCTGGATGAGTTAAAAGATATGAATCATTTGTATGCTTTAGGTGCTGTAGATAATCTTAAAGGTGAGGTTTTGATTTTAGATGGAGTTCCAAGTGTTTCTTATGTTGAAGGTAATGATTCTTCTAAAATAATGATGTTAGATAATTCCTTTGAAAAAAAAGCATGTTTATTGGTAACAGCTTCTGTAGAACAGTGGGAATCAATAATCATCCCAAATACTGTTATAACTTATGAAAATTTTGAAGGTTTTGTAAAGAAAGCAGCTTCAGAAAGTGGAGTAAATACTGATGAACCATTTCCATTTATGATTGAAGGATTTATCAAATCATTTGATTGGCATATTATTGATTGGCCAGAAGGAGATACAGAACATTCCCATGATAAACATATTCATTCAGGCTTGTATGGTACACTTGAAAATCAAGCAGTAGAAATGTTAGGTTTTTATTCTGATAAACACCATGCAATTTTCACCCATCATACCACTAATATGCATGTGCATGTAAAATCAGATAAAGCTATTGGACATGCTGATAGTTTCACTCTAGGAGAAAATATGATTTTAAAATTGCCTAAATAAAAAAATGATTGATCTTGTCAAGTTAAACCTTAGTGTTATAGCATAGTATTTGCGCAAATAAAATATAAATAACAAACCCACTCATTTGAGTGGGTTTCTTTTCTTCTGCAATACTTAAGGCACTCAGACTAAATTCTTTAATTAGTAAATTGATTAGCCGTTCAAAAATTCTACTAATTTCTCTACTGCTCTGCCTCTGTGGCTTATTGTTCCTTTTTCTTGTTTTGACATTTCAGCAAAAGTAATTCCATATCCTTTAGGAGTAAAAATTGGATCATAACCAAAACCCTCTACTCCACTTTTAGTTTTTGTAATTTCTCCATTACATTCTCCTTCAAAAAGGTTTTCTTCTCCCTTAATAATCAATGCAATTACCGTTCGGAATTTTGCATTTCTATTTCCCTCATTTTCTAACTTTGCTAATACCTTTTGCATATTGTCCTCTGCTTTGCAATCCTCCCCTGCATATCTGGCAGAATACACCCCTGGCGCGCCACCCAAAGCCTCAATTTCTAGCCCTGTATCATCTGCAAAACAATTAAATCCATAGTTCTGATACACATATTTTGCTTTTTGCAAAGCATTCTCCTGTAAAGTAGGATTTGTTTCAGGTAATTCTTCATTACAATTAATTGCTGCTAAACTTAAAATCTCTATTCCATCAGGAACTAAAGCTTGTAATTCAGATAATTTGTTCGGGTTATTGGTAGCAAATACTAGTTTCATTTATTGATGATGATAAGGTTCATTATTAAGGATTGTATATCCTCTATATATTTGTTCTACAAAAAACAGACGCACCATTTGATGCGAAAAAGTCATTTTTGATAAAGATAGTTTTTCATTCCCTCTAGCATACACCTCTTCAGAAAAACCATAAGCCCCACCAACTACAAATACTAAGCGCTTTTTTCCGCTAAGCATCCAACTTTGTAACTTTTCGGCAAATTTAGGGGATGTAAAATCTTTTCCTTTATCGTCCAACAGGACTAAATGGTCAGAGCTCTGCAATTGTTTTAAAATTAATTCCCCTTCTTTTTTCATCAGTTCAGCATTAGAAAAATTCTTAGCATTTTTAATATTTAAAATCTCAAGCATTTCAAATTGCGTGTAATGCTTTAAGCGTTTTTGATATTGAGCAATTCCCTCAATCAAATACTTTTCTGATGTCTTTCCTATAGTGAGTAATACAATCTTCATTTTTTGTATTTTTGGCAATATTAATAATTTTGATTGTATGACAGAGAAAGACCTGAAAAAATTTATACAAAATGCACTTATTGAGGATGTTGGTGATGGCGACCACACCTCATTAGCGAGTATTCCATCCAATGCAATTAGCCAAGCCCATTTACTGGTTAAGGATGATGGTATAATTGCAGGGATTGAATTAGCCAAAATGATTTTCAAGGAAGTTGATTCTTCTTTGGAAATAGAACAATTCCTACAGGATGGTGATAAAGTTAAATTTGGAGATATTGCATTTATTGTAAAAGGAAGTTCTATCTCTATTTTAACTGGCGAACGCTTAGCCCTTAATTGCATGCAACACATGAGTGCCATTGCAACTAAAACAGCTTACCTAAATACTTTAATTGCAGGTACTAATTGCAAATTATTAGATACCCGAAAAACTACTCCCCTTAACCGAACTATTGAAAAATGGGCAGTTAAAATTGGTGGAGGAGAAAACCATAGATTTGGTTTGTATGATATGATTATGATAAAAGATAATCATATTGATTTTGCAGGAGGAATTGCAAATGCAATACAAAAAACAAAAACCTACCTTAATGACAACAATAAAAACCTTGATATAATTGTAGAAGCAAGAGGCATAACAGAAGTAAACGGAATACTCTCCCAAGGAGGTGTAAAACGAATTCTACTCGATAACTTTGATTATAAAACAACTAAAGAAGCAGTTGCAATTATTGGCAACCAATGTCAAAGCGAATCCAGTGGCGGAATAACAGAAGAAACCATTGCTGAATATGCAAAATGTGGAGTTGATTTTATTTCAGTTGGTGCCTTAACGCATTCAGTACTTAATTTTGATTTAAGCTTAAAAGCGATTTAAATGATAAAATTCATCCTAAATATTGCCAAAAAAATAAAACCTCTTGGTTTTGCTGGGCTTAGTATTTATGATGTAACTATTTTCTTTTGGAAAGGATTAATTGAAGGTGCTATTACTACCAGAGCTTCTTCTTTAGCATTCAATTTTTTCTTAGCTTTCTTTCCATCCATTATTGTTTTTTTCACGCTTATCCCCTACATTCCAATTGATGGTTTGCAGGAAACACTCATGGAAGTTTTATCGGTTGTGTTACCACCATCAACCAATGAAATTACATTTAACACCCTAGACGATATAATCAACAACCCAAGAGGAGGGCTACTTTCCATAGGTTTTATTTTGGCACTATATTTTTCTGCCAATGGTATGAGTTCATTAATTGAGGCTTTTAATTCCTCTTATCATATAAATGAATACCGATCCTTTTTACAAGAAAAAGCACTTTCCCTAAGCCTAACTTTTTTTCTTTCATTGCTATTAATTATTGCCATAGGGCTTATCATCTTTGGAAAGGTAGCAGTCAATTACCTTACTGATTTTGAAATCATTAGTAAATTTTCTGCCGACTTGATACTATACGGAAAATGGTTTGTGATGCTAACTATGTTATTTTCTGGTATTGCTATCCTTTTTCATTTTGGACCTGCCAATACAAGAAAATGGAAATTCTTTACAGCAGGTTCTATCCTTGCTACTTTAGGAATAATCATCACCTCAATTGGATTTAATTATTACATCAATCATTTTGCACAGTACAATAAGGTGTATGGCTCCATTGGTACTCTTATGATTATCCTTATTTGGATGTACTTTAATTCTATTATCCTACTCACAGGATTTGAACTAAATGCTAGCATATCGAATGCTAAAGAAAACAGGCAATTTTCCAAATAGGAATTGTAAATTTGCGCACTTTAAAAAATAACTATGAAAAACCTTTTATTAGTAGCTACACTTTTTGTTAGCACATTATCATTTGCACAGGAAAAATACAATCCTTTAGCAACACCAAATACTTATCAGAATGCTGACAATCCTAATTACTGGAAAAACAAAATGCCAAATAAAGCATATTGGCAGCAAGATGTATATTATAAAATTGATGTAAATATTGATGAAGAAACAGATATTATTGAAGGAACTGAACAGTTAATCTACACCAATAACTCTCCTGATGGATTGGATTTTGTTTACTTTCACTTGTATCAAAATGCTTTTCAACCAGATTCTTACCTTGATGAGTTACAAAATCAAAACAACAAAAAACCTTCTTATGGTAAGTATGAATCAAAAAAACTAGGAACTATTATTGATAAGATGTCAATAAACGGTAAAACTGTTAAAATGGAATTAGACAATACAATTCTAAAAGTATATTTACCTTCAACTTTAGCCCCTAATACTTCTATTACTTTTGACATGAACTTCCGTACTCACTTTGACAATGGAGGAGTTAGAAGAAGAATGAAAACATTTAATTCTTGGGGATACAAACACTATGATGGTGTGCACTGGTACCCAAGAGCATGTGTATATGATGCTAAGTTCGGATGGACGACTGACCAACACTTAGGAAAAGAATTCTATGGTGATTTTGGAGCTTTTGATGTATCCTTAACTTTTTCAGCTGATATGGTTGTTGATGCAACAGGTTTCCTTTTGAATAGAGATGAAATGTTGCCAAAGGAATTAAGAGAGAAATTGAACATAACTAACTTTGCTGATAAGGCTTGGAACTCGTCACCTTCAGTAATTACTGAATACAACAAGGAGGAAAGAAAAACTTGGAATTTTCATGCTGAAAATGTACATGATTTTGCCTTTACTGCCGACCCTAACTACCGTATTGGTGAAGCTTGGTGGCAGGACAAAGTGTGTTATTCATTAGTACAAGAACCACACGCAAGCAAATGGCAAAATGCTGCTGAATATGCTGCAAAATGTATTGAAGTTTTCTCGGAAGATTTTGGAAGATACACATACCATAAAATGATTGTAGCTGATGCTCGTGATGGAATGGAGTATCCAATGCTTACTTTAGATGGTGGTATGGATCCAGGTTATAGAGGATTATTGGCACATGAAATTGGACATAACTGGTTTTTTGGTCAAGTAGGAAATAATGAAACGTATCGTGCACTTTTAGATGAAGGATTTACGCAATTCCTAACCGCTTGGGCACTTATCAAAATAGATGGAGAATACCTAGTAGAAGATAAACCTACTGACAAATATAAAATAAGATTTGATAAGCCAACTTTAGCAATTGATAGCAGAGTATATTATGCATATATTAAAGACGCTACAAAATTTAATGACCCAGTGATTTCTACTCATTCTGATGGGTTTAATGGTGCTTTGCGACATGGTGGTGGTTATCGTCATGTATATTACAAAACAGCTTCAATGTTGTATAATTTACAATATGTACTAGGTGATGAATTGTTCCTTAATGCAATGAAACATTATTTTGCTACATGGAAAATTGCTCATCCTTATAATGAAGATTTTAGAGATGCAATTATTCAATATACGAAAGTAGATTTGAACTGGTTTTTTGACCAATGGTTAGACACTCAAAAAAGAATTGACTTTTCAGTAAAATCAAAAGGGAACACAGTAACTTTTGAAAGAAAATCAAGAATGCAAATGCCAATTGATTTTAGTGTAATTGCAAAAGATGGAAAGTCGTATGATTTTCATATCCCTAATAACTGGTTCGTAAAAGAAACTAATGCTACTGTATTAGACAAATGGCACGGATGGGATTTAATACACCCAACATACACTACTACTTTAGATATCCCTTCAGGAATTGCAGAAGTAATTATTGACCCAACTAACCGATTGGCTGATGCTTATATGCCAGATAATAATTCTACAAGCAATACGACCTTTAGTTTTGATCATAAATTATATCAGTACTCTGATTGGAAAAACTATGAGATAAAATATCGTCCTGATGTATGGTGGAACAATTATGATGGTATGAAGGTAGGATTAAACCTGACTGGAGGATACTTGAAACATCATCATTTGTTTGATGCAAGTGTTTGGTTTAATACAGGTGCTTTACAAAAAGAAAATATCCCTAACGCAAATGATTACGATTACTATTCTTACAGATTAAATTACAATACCAACTTGGATAAAATTGCATTGAATACGCGTATAAATGCTAGGTCGCAGTTCTTAGCAGGATTACACACCAATAAATTTAGTATTATAAAAAGTGATAGCAAAGGAAACAACAAACTTGAAGTTGACTTTTTATCCATGTACAGAACGAATGATAATTACTTAATCAATTCAGGTTGGGATTTAGAAAAAATGAATAACAGAATTGATATAAACTTAGAACATAAGTACAGCTACAGTTATGGTAAGGGTACAATTAATTTAATGTTACAATCTTCAGCTTTAGGAAGTGCATACGATTATAATAAACTTATCTTAAGTGCTAAAAACAATAACAAATTAAAGAAATTAAAGATAAATACTAGAGCTTATCTACAATTTGGTACAGGTAGTAACTGGGCAGAAGAAAGCAAATTACATTTAGCAGGAGCTAATAATGAAGAAATGATGGGTTCTAAATTTACTAGAGCAGAAGGTATTGTTTCAGCTGAATTTATGGAGTACGGCTATACAACAAATTATTTTCACCAAGCGGGAGGATTAAATCTAAGAGGATATACAGGTTACAAGGCTCCTGAATTAAATGAAGATGAAACTATTTCACTTAATTACAATGGAACAAGTGGAGCAGCTTTCAATACTGAAATTGATTTTACAGCCTACTTACCTTACTCAATACGCAAAAAGAATATTGCTTCATACCTTTTTGCTGATGCAGGAATTATAACTAGTGATAAACTTACTAAAGAAAACTATGAAGATTTGTTTTCAAACATAAGAGCTGATGCAGGAATAGGATTTACTTATACGCTAAGAAACTTTGGCCCGCTTGAGGCTGTAAGGCCTTTAGTAATTCGTTTTGACATGCCACTTTTCTTAAACAAACCTCCAGCATCTGATAAGGATTTCTTCCAAATGAGATGGTTAATTGGAATTAATAAAGCTCTTTAATGAAAAAGATTCTTGTAACAGGAGGCGCAGGATATATTGGTTCGCATACAATTGTGGAATTAATTGCTGCAGGATACACTCCTGTTATAGTTGATAATTTATGTAACACTTCCACACAGAATATTGATGGGATTGAAAAAATTATAGATACAAAAGTGAAATGGCATAATGTTGATTGTACAGACAAGGATGCCATGGATAAAGTATTTACTGAACACGAAAAAATTGAGGGTGTTATACACTTTGCCGCCTACAAAGCTGTGGAGGAATCTGTACAAAACCCGCAAAAGTATTACGATAATAATATGGGTTCGCTTGAAGTTGTACTTAAATGTATGCAAGAAAATGATGTGAAAAATATCATATTTTCATCATCCTGTACTGTATATGGTATGCCTGATATTCTTCCAGTTGATGAGAACGCTCCATTCAAGAAAGCTGAATCTCCTTATGGAGAAACCAAACAGATTTGTGAAGAAATGCTTAAAGCAGATACTTGTAATAGTGTTGCCTTAAGGTACTTTAATCCTATTGGCTCCCACCCTTCTGCATTAATAGGGGATTGCTCAGCTGACAGACCAAGTAATTTAGTACCTATAATTACTGAAGTTGCAATTGGTAAAAGAGAAAAAATTACTGTTTTTGGAGATGATTACAACACTCCTGACGGTACATGTATTCGTGATTACATTCATGTAGTAGATTTAGCAAAGTCGCATGTTTTAGCAATGGACTTCCTAATTAAAAACCCTGGAAAACATGCTTTTAATGTTGGCACAGGGATTGGTGTGAGTGTCTTAGATGCATTAAAAGCTTTTGAAAAAACTAATAATTTAAAGATCAACTATTCCATAGGTCCCAGAAGAAGTGGCGATATTGAACAAATATACGCTAATGGAGATTTAGTGAAAACCAAACTAGGTTGGGAACCTATAGAAAGCCTAGAACAAGCTATGAAATCTGCTTGGGATTGGGAGAAGCAGAAGTAGTAATATGTTTAGCTTACTCTAAATAGGATTAGAAAATATAAAGAGTTTAGGAACGGAAATTACTATTGAGCCAAGAATCAACCTAAAAGCGCAACCTATTCTATCGTAACACTTTCGCCAAATTTCTTGGCACATTAACATTAGAACACCTATACAAAGCAATATAACAGGAGAGTATATGCAGTTGTCTATTCGTAAAAAATGGGCAGCGAATTTCTCAGTTCTAATATCTATTATCTAACATCTATCATTTATCTTTGTACCTCATTTAAAAATAAAAAAATGTCAAACGGATTTTATAACGTACCCATTGCGGTAAACGAGCCAGTAAAAGCATACGCACCAGGAAGCCCTGAGCGTACTGAATTACTTGCAGAATACAAAAGAATGAATAATACAACTGTTGATGTACCAATGTATATTGGCGATAAACAAGTATTCACAAATGATAAAAGGAATTTAACACCTCCACATGAACATGGACATGTAATCGGAACTTCCAACTATGGAGGCGAACAAGAAGTTCGTGATGCAATTGATGCTGCTATGGCTGCTCGTGAAAAATGGGCAAACATGAGTTGGGAACACAGAGCTTCTATCTTCTTAAAAGCTGCTGATTTATTAGCAGGTCCTTTCCGTGCAAAACTGAATGCTGCTACTATGCTTGCACAAAGTAAAAATGTAATGCAAGCAGAAATTGATGCCGCTTGTGAATTAATTGATTTCTTTAGATTTAATGTAAAGTACATGAGTCAGTTGTATAAGGAACAACCAGAATCATTACCAGGAATGTGGAATCGTTTAGAACACAGACCTTTGGAAGGTTTTGTATTTGCTCTTACTCCATTTAACTTTACTTCAATATGTGCTAACCTTTGTGCAGCACCAGCAATGTTAGGTAATGTTGTAGTTTGGAAACCAGCAGAAACACAAATATATTCTGCACAAGTAATCATGGAATTATTCCAAGCTGCAGGATTGCCTGATGGAGTAATAAATATGGTAACAGTAAGTGGTAAAGAAATTTCGAAAGTTGTTTTTCAAGATAAAAACTTTGCAGGATTACATTTTACAGGAAGTACTGATGTATTTCGTACGCTTTGGAAAGGAATAGGAAACAATATTGAAAAATATAAATCCTACCCAAGAATAGTTGGAGAAACGGGTGGAAAAGATTTTATTATCGCACACAAATCGGCAGTAGCTGCTGAAGTAGCAACTGCTATTACAAGAGGTGGTTTTGAATTCCAAGGACAAAAATGTTCAGCCGCATCACGTGCTTACGTGCCTTCAAATTTATGGGGGAATGTAAAAACACAAATTGTTGCTGACACTAAGGATTTCAAAATGGGTTCTCCTGAAGATACTTCAAACTACATTAATGCAGTAATTTCTGAAAAAGCATTTGATAGTATTTCATCATACATTGACTTTGCAAAAACGGCTGATGATGCCGAGATTATTGCTGGTGGGAATTACAATAAATCAGTAGGATACTTTATTGAGCCAACTATTATTGTAACCACTAACCCTAAGTTCAAAACTATGGTAGAGGAAGTATTCGGACCAGTAATGACTATTTATGTATATGATGCTGATAAGTGGGAAGAAACATTAGAACTAGTAGATAGCACATCAGAATACGCACTTACAGGAGCTATATTGTCAGTTGATAGGTATGCTGCTGAATATGCAACTAAAGCACTAGAAAATGCAGCAGGGAACTTCTATATTAACGACAAGCCAACTGGTGCTGTTGTTGGTCAACAACCTTTTGGTGGTGCTAGGGGTTCAGGAACAAATGATAAGGCAGGATCAATCTTAAATTTATTAAGATGGGTTTCCCCAAGAACAATTAAAGAAACGTTTGTACCTGCTACTGATTACAAGTACCCTTTCTTAGGATAAGGAACTTAAAATATTGAACATAAAAAAAGCCTGCAATTGCAGGCTTTTTAAGTTTTATTGTTTTAATAATTATGCTAATGGTGTAGGTCCTCCAAAATTTATTGGCATTCCTGCAGCAGGATCAATATCCTTTATCTCACCATGCTGATTTTCAAACTTACTTACATTATCGGCAAGTGCCTTCATTAATCGTTTAGCATGTTGAGGGGTTAGAATAACTCTCGACTTTACTTTTGCTTTAGGAATTCCTGGCATCATTTGTATAAAATCAACCACAAACTCTGATGGAGAATGATTGATGATAGCTAAATTGCTATAAGTCCCTTCAGCTACTTCTTCAGTAAGCTCAATATTTAGTCCGTCCTTTTTATTTCCCTCTGACATAATTATTATTTTACTCTTCTACTGAAGTTACTGTTTCAGCAACAACTTCTTCAGTTGCAACTTCTTCTTCAGTATCTGAATTCGTTAATTTATCGTAATCAGCTTGAGAACCAACAACAGTTTCGCTAGCTTGAATTAGTCCTGTACCTGCTGGTATTTTCTTACCAATAATTACATTCTCTTTCAATCCTATTAGGTTATCACGCTTAGCATTAATTGCAGCCTCATTAAGTACTTTAGTAGTTTGCTGGAATGATGCAGCTGAGATCCAAGAATCAACTTGTAGTGAAGCTCTAGTAATACCTTGAAGAACTGGAGTAGAAACTGCAGAAATAGCTCCTCTTGATTCAACTTCTTTCAAGTCCTTTCGCTTCAACCTTGAGTTTTCTTCTCTTAACTCTCTTGGTGAAATAATTTGACCAGCTTTTAATTCTTCCGAATCACCAGCATCAGTTACAAATTTCATTCCAAAAATCTTATCATTTTGCTCATTAAAACTTTCTTTTCCTACCAATGAGTTTTCTAAGAAATAAGTATCTCCTGAATCAGCAATCTTCACTTTACGCATCATTTGTCTTACCAATACCTCAAAGTGCTTATCATTAATCTTTACACCCTGTAAACGATATACATCTTGAATTTCGTTTACAATGTATTGCTGTACAGAAACCATACCTTTAATTGCTAAAATATCAGCAGGAGTAATAACACCATCACAAAGTGGGACACCTGATTTTACATAATCATTCTCTTGCACTAAAATATGCTTAGACAATTTAATTAAGTATTTTTTAGTTTCTCCATTCTTAGAAGTAATAATCACCTCTCTGTTTCCTCTTTTGATTTTTCCGAATGATACAGAACCATCAATTTCAGAAACTACTGCAGGATTAGAAGGATTTCTTGCTTCAAACATTTCCGTTACTCTTGGAAGACCCCCTGTAATATCCCCAGATGAACCAGCCGACCTTGGAATTTTAGCTAAAATAGCACCTGCCTTAATTTTACTTCCATCCTCAACAGCTAAATGAGAACCTACAGGAACACTATAGTTTTTATCACCAATTTGAATAGTTGGAGAATTTTTTCTATTTCTACTATCGATAATTACTTTTTCCTGATGACCCGTTTGCTCATCAGATTCAGTACGGTAAGAAACACCTTCTTCAATATCAACAAATTCTACCTTACCAGCAATCTCTGAAACAATTACAGCATTATACGGATCCCACTCACAAACAACATCTCCTTTCTTAACATTTCCTTCTTTAATAAATATAGTAGAACCATAAGGAACAATTGTTGAAGAAAGGATTACACCATTCTTATCATCAATTACTCTAGTTTCAGCAGATCTACTAATTACGATTTCAATCTTATCACCATCCTTATTAGTCGTCTTAACAGTTCTTAAATCCTCAATTTCTAATCTACCATCTTTCTTAATAGTGATAGAAGAATCAACCTCAGACCTAGATGCAGTACCCCCAACGTGGAAGGTTCTAAGTGTAAGCTGTGTACCTGGCTCTCCAACAGATTGAGCTGCAACAACACCAACCGCCTCACCTACTTGCGCCATTCTATTAGTTGATAATGATTTACCATAACAGTTAACACAAATACCTCTACGAGTTGCACAAGTTAATGCTGAACGAACTTCAACCATTTCAATTCCAGCAGCATCAATTTCCTTAGCAACAATACCAGTAATCATATCAGATGAAGCAACCATTAGCTTTTCTGTTTCTGGATGATATACATCATGTAAACTTACTCTTCCAGAAATTCTATCGCTTAATGATTCAACAATATCATCATTGTTCTTCAATGCATAAGCTTCCAATCCCCTTAGTGTTTCACAATCTTGCTCAGTAACAATAACATCTTGAGCTACATCAACTAATCTTCTTGTAAGGTAACCCGCATCTGCAGTTTTAAGTGCCGTATCCGCAAGTCCTTTTCTCGCCCCGTGAGTCGAAATAAAGTATTCCAAAATTGAAAGTCCCTCTCTAAAGTTAGTTGTAATAGGATTCTCAATAATTGATTCTCCATGATCACCAGACTTTTTAGGTTTAGCCATCAACCCCCTCATACCAGATAACTGACGAATTTGTTCCTTAGAACCCCTTGCACCAGAATCAAGCATCATATATACAGAGTTAAATCCTTGTTTGTCCGAACTAATATTTCTCATAACTGTATCAGTCAATCGAGCATTAGTAGTTGTCCAAACATCAATTACTTGGTTATATCTTTCATTATTAGTAATGAAACCCATTGCATAATTACTCTTAATTTCAGCTACCTTCTTATTAGCATCAGCAATTAATCCTTCTTTTTCTTCAGGTACAAGTACATCACCAAGATTAAACGATAATCCACCTCTAAATGCCATATCAAAACCAATAGTTTTAATTGCATCTAAGAAATGAACTGTCCCAGCAACACCACAAGTTTCTAATATATCACCAATAATATTTCTTAATGCTTTCTTAGTTAAAAGTTCATTAACATATTCAACCTGTTCAGGTACAAATTCGTTAAATAAAACTCTACCAATAGTTGTATCTACTAAAGAAGTTTTTCCTTTAGTATCAGTAACTCTGATTTTAATCATTGCGTGCAAATCAGCTTGCTTTTCATTATAAGCAATCTTCACTTCATCCAAAGAATAGAAAATCATTCCCTCACCTTTCACTTTTTCTTCATCAGTAGAGAACTTCT
>Ga0308024_1000164_pt1 | contig 28625 bp, 38 predicted proteins | sample Neamet420_FD_201295 | JGI IMG/M metagenome (GOLD analysis project Ga0308024, IMG submission 201295) | Marine microbial communities from water near the shore, Antarctic Ocean - #420 | ecosystem: Environmental > Aquatic > Marine > Unclassified | place: Southern Ocean | collected 2014-10-03
CCGTTCGTCAAGCTTGTAGTCCAAGCCTAAAGATTAGGGGACTTCGGTCCCCTTTTCTTCCCATCCCATTCCCGAGGAAGAAGGATTATGAGACCATTCTTGAGGATATTTGAGGACGTATATATACAAAGGTATATATAATAATCAATCTTTATCAATCATCCTCGGGTCATTATCAATCATCCTCAAATTTCTCTCCGTCTTATAAAATCAGGTCAGCCAAATAAAACTTGGTCACTGGCAAACGTTGCAATAAAGTAAGTAAACAACAACAACACAGGAGCAGGAAATGTACGTAATTATTATACTACTTATAATAGTAGGTATTTATGGCGTGTTAAAATAATTATAAATAATACAAGTTCACTATTGTAATACCTATTTAAGTGTGCAATAAAGTAAGGGTAGCCAATAAGGGCTACAGCCAAAAACCAGTAAAGGGGTATAAAATGGCACAAGTTAAAAACACAAAGGTTGCTAAGGCAACAACACCAGTAAAAGTAGTAACACTACAAAACACTGGCACAGCAATTACCAACGCGCAGTTGTGGGCTTTTGTAAACACCCACGCGGCAGGTAGCTTGCACAATGTACAAGTTAAGCCACTTGCAAATGTAAACCTAAACGCGGCACAGCCTGTGCCATTTGGTTTTACTGGCAAGGGCACGGGTGTACGCGCAACTATACAAAATTGGTTGCTTAATGGTGTTAACGGCAACAACAGCCTAGCCGCTATACTTAACGCCGCCAAGCCACTAGGCCACAGCACTAAAAGCCCTGTGTGCCTAATGGCAATGCTAAATGGCGGGTACAGCCCTAGCAGTGCGGTTTGGGGTACAGGCTACGTACAGCTAGTAGTACAGCCACAGCCTACAGCCAAGGCTACAGCCTAACGGCAACGGCTAGGGGTAAGGTACCCCTAGCCACCCACTGGCTACCATAGCCCACCCCACCCCCTACCACCCCCCCTGTGGACGACCTTTGGTTGTGGCGTCAGCTATAACCAAGTTCTGGATATTTCTTCGAGTACCAAAAACATTTTGCGTGGATAGTGAACTGTGCTCAACGGAAAGCCTAGATGACGTACCCCCTATAGTGTGTATTGATTATAGGTTCATTGCCCTTTGAAATTTTTCGATGTATTTATAATATATGACCCTTGACCTTACAAATGTCCCAGAAGAGCATTTAAAGAAATTCGCAAATTTATTAGACCGAGCTAAGGAAATCAGTGAATCTGAGTTAGCGCGTGAAGATTTTATGGAATTTACAAAAGTTGTTTGGGAAGATTTTATTAATGGACGCCACCATAAGATTATGGCTGAGAAGTTCAACCGTTTGGCCCGTGGTGATTTGAAGCGATTAATAGTGAATATGCCACCACGGCACACGAAATCTGAATTCGGGAGTTATTTATTACCTGCGTGGTTGATGGGACGTAAGCCTACGTTGAAGATTATGCAGACTACCCACACTGCGGAGTTGGCGTTTAGATTTGGACGTAAGACCCGTAACTTGATGAATTCGCCTGAGTACAAAAAAATATTTGATGTGGAGTTGCGAGCGGACAGTCAGGCTGCGGGACGTTGGGAGACTTCAAAGGGTGGTGAGTATTTTGCTGCGGGAGTTGGCGGTGCGGTTACTGGACGTGGAGCGGATTTGTTAATTATTGACGACCCCCATAGTGAGCAGGATGCGTTGAGCCCTACGGCTATGGAGCATGCTTATGAGTGGTATACTTCTGGCCCGAGACAGCGTTTACAACCTGGAGGGTCTATTGTGATTATTATGACCCGATGGGCAGAAAATGATTTAACGGGTAAGTTGTTGAAGCAACAGGCGCGAGATGTTTTGGCAGATAAGTGGGAGGTTGTTGAATTCCCTGCTTTGATGCCTGAGACTGATGAGCCGTTGTGGGGAGAGTATTGGAAAAAGGAAGATTTACTTTCTGTCAAGGGAAGTTTATCGGTAGGTAAGTGGGAAGCTCAGTGGCAGCAAAACCCGACGAGTGAACAGTCTGCTATTTTAAAGCGAGAGTGGTGGAAGCGTTGGGAGAAAAAAGAGTTGCCGCCTTTGGAGTATATTATGCAGAGTTATGATACGGCTTTCAGTAAAAAAGAGTCTGCTGATTATAGCGCGATAACTACATGGGGTGTTTTTTATCCTAAGGAGGGTGAACCGCCGAACATTATTCTTGTTGATGCTTCCCGTGGTAGATGGGATTTTCCTGATTTGCGTAGGCGAGCGTTAGAAGAGTATAAGTATTGGGACCCTGAGTGTGTTTTAATTGAGGCGAAAGCTTCGGGGATGCCGTTAACCCAAGAGTTGAGAGCTATGGGTATACCAGTGCAGAATTACAGCCCGAGTAGAGGCAATGATAAATTTACTCGAGTGAATTCAGTTGCGCCTTTGCTTGAAAGTGGTTTAGTGTGGGCTCCAGATACTAGATGGGCCGAGGAAGTTATTGAAGAGTGTGCTGCTTTCCCTGCTGGAGAGCATGATGATTATGTTGATACTGTAACACAGGCTTTACGCAGATTCAGAGAAGGAGGCTTTATCCAACACCCCGAAGATTATGAGGAAGAGGATACAGGTCCTAGGATAAGGAAGTATTATTAATGGCACTACCCCCACGTCCGAGCAATATTGATAGAGCGTTAGTACAGGCTCCGAATGATTTCTTAAGTATAGAAGATGATAATCTTGCCCAACAAGAAGATGATTTTTTAAATGTAGAAATTGTTGAGAATGAAGATGGGGCTGAAGTAACTTTTGGCGAGGATGAAGAAACTCTTGGCGAAGAGCCAGAAAACTTTTTCGATAATTTAGCCCCGATGGTTTCCGATGCTTCGTTAACTGGTGTTGCGAGTTATGTGCTAGAGTCTGTAGAAGAGGACCGCAATAGCCGTGATGATTGGGAAGATACTTATGTCAAGGGTTTAGATTTGCTTGGTATGCGGTATGAAACCCGTTCCGAGCCTTTTGATGGTGCTACTGGAGTAATCCACCCGTTGTTGAATGAGGCTGTTACACAGTTTCAGGCCCAAGCTTATAAAGAGATGTTACCAAGTTCTGGCCCTGTGCGAGCTAATATTGTTGGTTTGCCCAGCCCTGAAACTGAGCAACAGGCGAAACGTGTTCAAGAATATATGAATTACCAAATTATGTATGGTATGGAAGAGTACGAACCAGAGTTTGACCAGATGTTATATTATCTTGGTTTGGCGGGTAGTGCTTTTAAAAAGGTTTACCGTGATGAAGGTTTGGGACGCCCTGTAAGTAAGTTTATCCCTGCGGAAGATGTGCTTGTACCTTATGTTGCTACTGATTTAAAAACTGCTGAGCGTGTTACACATTCTATAAAGATGTCTGAGAATGAGTTACGCAAGTTACAAGTGTCTGGTTTTTATCTCGATATGGAGAAAAAAGGTGGAAAGACTGATGGGTCTGACACTATTACTGATGCTTATGATGATATTGAGGGCAGATCGCCGTCGGGTACGGATGAGCAGTTTACGTTGTATGAATGCCATTGCTTTTTGGATCTCGATGATTACCCCGATGTTGATGAAGAGGGTGAAGAGACAGGTATAAAGCTCCCTTATATTGTAACAGTTTGCCTTGATACAAGCGAAGTGTTGTCTATTCGGCGTAATTATAAGCCAGATGACCCTAGAAAAAATAAAATCCCACATTTTGTGCAGTATAAGTTTACTCCAGGATTAGGTTTTTATGGTTTTGGCTTGATTCACTTGCTTGGGAACTTGTCCCGTACAGCTACAGCTAACTTACGACAGTTAATTGATGCGGGTACGTTGAGTAATATGCCAGCAGGATTTAAAGCTAGAGGTTTACGGATTGCAGATGAGGCAAACCCGCTCAGTCCTGGAGAGTTTAGGGATGTTGATGTTCCTGGAGGTGATTTAAAAGCCTCTTTAATGCCGTTACCTTATAAAGAACCTTCTGCGACGTTGTTCCAGTTGATGGGTTTCGTAGTAGAAGCAGCCCAACGGTTTATAGGGACAACCGATATGGGTATGGGGCAGGGTAATACAGAAATGCCTGTTGGTACTACGATTGCTTTGTTGGAACGTGGCAATAGGATTGTAAGTGCCGTTCATAAGCGACTCCATTCGTCTATGAAATTAGAGTTAAGGATGCTTGGGCGGTTATTTTCAGAAGATCCAGCACCTTACCCTTATGCAGTAGGCGTAGATGGGCAGATAAAAACCCAAGATTTTGATGGTCGTGTAGATATACTGCCAGTAAGTGACCCTAACATCTTTAGTATGTCACAAAGAGTAGTTTTAGCCCAAGAACAGTTGAAATTAGCCCAAGCAGCGCCTGAGTTACACAATTTGTATGAATCATATAAGCGTGTTTATGAAGCGTTAGGTGTGAATAATATTGAACAGATATTAAACCCTGAGCCCGAGCCGCAGCCTTTAGATCCGTCAACAGAAAACCAAGAGGCTAGTAAGGTAGCGGGTGGACAAGGGCAAATGCAAGCTTTCCCTGAGCAAGATCATGATAGTCATATAGCTGTACACGCTGCGTATATGAATAGTAAGATTGCACAAATGCAGCCACCACTTTTAATGACCCTTGAAAAGCATATTTACGAACATTTGGGTATGAAAGCCCAAGTTGCACACGATCAACAAATGGCACAGGACCCACAGGCACAACAGCAACAGCCTGAGGAACACGCTAAGATGATTGCTCAAATACAGGCGCAATTAATTGCTGAATACCAAAAGGCCCAACCTCCTGCACAAGAAGATGACCCACTTGTACGCATTAAGGAACAGGAGTTGCAGTTACGTGAACAAGAGATGCAAGCGGATCAACAGAGCGATCAACAAAAACTTGCGCTAGACCAACAACGAGCTCAACAAACTTTCCAATTAGGACAAGATCGTATAGATAGTACAGAAGACATAGCTCAAATGCGAGCCCGTATTGCTATACAGAAACAAAATCAAACGAGGGGGTAACTATGGTAGTCAACCGCAAAAAAGCAGTAGAAGAGCGTAAAAAGAGGGAACGGCGTAAAAGAGATCTTACTGTCACTGAAGGCGGTCGCGGAGATGGTGCTGCGGAAACTATGGATCGCAGAATTGAATACCCTAAACACCTTGTACGAGATGCTACTTCTAAAGCGGTGACGGGTGAGCCTGTGCGTTATAATCTAGGCACTCCCGAACGTGGGGCTGGGATTGCAAAACGCGGAACACGCAAAACAAGGATAACTTGAAGTCATGGCTGGTAAAAAGAAAAAGGCAAAAGACGAAGGAGCCCTCCATGTTGCAATTATTATTGGTGAAAACAAAAAATCTAATGGAGGACCTCGGGATGTCGCTCGTCAGGGGATGTCGGCGGGTGGAAAACCTGAGTTTATGGGGAATGCCTATCCTTCAGCCGATACTGACAGGGTTAGTCGTGGTGGTGGTATTGCGGTTACTGGGGTAAAATTTAGAGGGATTAAATAAATGGAAAAACGATTAAAGCAACTTGTGCAGTTAGCAGAAGATGGTGATGAAAACGCGGCATCAGATATTGCTAAAGAGTTTCCCGCCCAATTTGAAAAGATATTTGGAATCCCTATGCCTAAGTTGGTGAAAATGGGTCATGGTGGTGTAGTGACATCTGTAAAGACTCCTTCTACCCGCAAGAAAAAAGTAGCCAGACCCCAAGGGGTGCGGTCTGCTAAAAAAGGTTTTGGCAAAGCGTACATGACATGACAGAGTTTGACAAAGCAGATCTAGATAAGAATGGCACGATTGAACGGAGTGAGTGGAATAAACTTGCGTTAGAAGATCGTAGGCTTGTTATTGTTGACCAAGATCTGAAACGAAATGCAGAACGTCGGTTTACGGGTTTGGCTTTAATGGGTATGTTGGTTTATCCGTTTATTATTTTGTTTGCCTCAGTGTTGGGCTTTGATAAGGCAGCTGCGTTGATTACGGATATCGCATCAGTATATGTGATTGCAGCGTCAGGTGTGGTTGCCGCGTTTATGGGATTCAATGCGTATTCTGCAAAAGCAGATAACAAGAAAAGTTCTATAGCGTTTGATAAAGAATAGGAAGGTATAGTTGAAATGGCAATGTATCCACACAGCGGTATGGGACCCAGCGGACCTTATCCTGCTAATATGTCTGAATCGCCCACACCTCAAGTAGTCACCCAGCCTTTCCCAGACCCGAACGAGCAAAGGAACGCTTTGACAAGTTCGCAATTTGATGCGAGCATGATGGGTCAACCTTTAATGAGTCAAGGTGGGATAGAACAATATCTTCAACCTTTTTTGCAACAGATGCAACAGAAACACCAACAAGAAATGCAGGGAAAAATACAGCCTTATGTACAAGAAGTGCAACAGTTGACTGATGAAACTTTTCCTAACTCTTCTTCAATGCAAGGTATGGGTGGCGGGACTTTTAACCCTATGGAGTCCGAAAATGATTTTTTTCGGCGGTCTCTTCAAGGTCTTGCTTCTTTGCAAGGGGGATTGCAAGGTCAAGGAGTTAGCCCCTCTAGTTTTTTCAACTCTCCCCAGTACCAACAATTTGAAAACAATGTATATTAAAATAACCTGAGGAAAACAAATGTCAAAGAAGAAAATTAGAGGAGTTATTAAAGGCTTGAACAAAGCTTCAAAGCTTCATGCTAAACAAGCCAGAACTTTAAAGACTATTGTAAAACAGAAGCCAACTAAAAAAGTGACTTGAGGAAAAATAAATGGGATTGATTGATACACTGGTAGGTCCTGTCACGGGTATCTTAGATAAATTCATAGAAGATAAAGACCAAAAAGCTAAACTAGCCCATGAAATCGCAACGATGAGCGATAAGTATGCACAGCAAATGTCTTTAGCTCAAGTAGAGGTAAACAAAGCTGAGGCTGCGTCGGGCAGTTTGTTTAAAGGCGGTTGGAGACCTTTTGTTGGTTGGATATGTGGAATTGCTTTGTTGTACCATTTTATTCTCACACCTTTGATTTTATTTGGAGTAGGGCTTTCAGGAGCAACTATCCCACCCCTGCCTGAATTTGATATGAGTAGTTTGATGACCGTATTAATGGGTATGCTCGGTTTAGGTGGTTTAAGAACTTATGAGAAACAAAAAGGTTTGACTAAATGATAGACAATTTTGATAAATGTTTGGGAATGCTTTTAGAACATGAGGGGGGTTTTGTTAACCACCCCCGCGATCCAGGAGGTATGACTAACCTTGGGGTTACCCAGCGGGTTTATGAAAGGTGGGTGGGCAAGAAAGTAACTGAAAAAGATATGCGTGATCTTACAGTTGAACAAGTTGCCCCGATCTATAGAAATGATTATTGGGATAAATGTAAGTGCGATCATTTGCCTAGCGGGTTAGACTGGTCAGTTTTTGATTGGGCAGTAAACTCTGGTCCAGGACGAAGTGCTAAAGCTTTGCAGGGGATTATCGGTGCAACGCAAGATGGAGGCATTGGCCCATTAACTTTAAAGTTGATAGAGCAGCATGATCCTAAAGAAATGATTAACAAAATGCACGACAAACGGCAGGGCTTTTATGAAGGGTTGAAGACATTTGACACTTTTGGAAAAGGTTGGTCACGCAGAAACCTTGAGACCCGACAAAAAGCTTTAGAGTTACTTACATGAATGAGCTTTACATTTATGAGAATATGCTTAAAAATGTTCGTGATCGGCAAAGTTTGATTCAAGAGGCTTTATGTTTTGGCCCCGTATCAGATTTTACCGCCTTCAAGGAGCTCCGAGCTAGGCTCGGGGAGCTTGCCCAAACAGAACAGGATTTAAAAGACCTGCTAGAGAAAGTAAATAAAGTATGACAAAAACACTATATGTGCCTGATTATATTGCTAAGAAGAATAAAAAACAAAAACAAGAAGAAAAAGGCGATTTAGAAAAAGCTTATGTATCTGCAGAAGACAGGTACTTAGAACCTTCTAAACTCACCGACAGCGCTCTAGATAAATTACCGCAACCGACAGGTTGGCGTCTTTTGATTTTGCCGTACCAAGGTAAGAAACAAACGATGGGCGGTATAATTGTCCCTGATGAAGTCCGGGAACGAGAAGCAGTTGCCACTGTATGTGGGTATGTATTGAGAGTTGGTCCGCTTGCGTACCATGACTCTAACAAATTTGGCGAAGATACTATTCCTTGGTGTAAAGAAAAGGATTGGGTGTTGTTCGGCAGATACGCGGGTAGTAGATTCAAAATTGAAGGAGGAGAAGTCCGCATTCTCAATGATGACGAGATTATAGCTCGCATTAATAATCCTGATGATATATTGCACCTTTAATTTCATGGAGTAACCATGCCACAAAAAGCACAAAAAGAAGATCAAGAAATGGAACTTGAGGATAAAGACTCAGATGAAATAGAAGTTGAAGTTCTTGAAAACGAGGACGATTCTCAACAAGGAACTGCCGACAAACCTGAACAGTCAAGCGATGAGCTGGAGCAGTATAGCGATGGTGTTCAAAAACGTATCAGTAAGCTAACTGCTAAAATGCGTGAAGCTGAACGTCGTGAGCAAGCAGCGTTAACGTATGCTCAATCAGCTAAACAAGAGTTAGAAGAAAGCCAAAAGAAAAATGCTTCTTTAGATTCTTCTTTTGTTCAAGAGTTTGACAACAGGGTAAAGTTGCAAGACCAACTCTATAGGAACAATTTAAAAGAAGCTATTGACCGTGGCGATGTTGATGCTCAAGTTGAAGCTCAAAGTCAACTGGCAGGTGTAGCTTCTAATAATGACAAACTTGCTATGGTCAAACGGCAACAAGAGCAACGAGCTCTTCAGCCTGTTCAGCCTTTGCAACAACAACCCGCTCAACCTAGAGCTACCCCCGCTGACCCTAAAGCTACCGCATGGGCAGATAAAAATGATTGGTTTGGCTCAGACGAACCGATGACTTTGACTGCATTTTCTATTCATAAGACTTTAGTAGAAACTGAAGGGTTTGACCCCCACAGTAATGATTACTATACTGAAATAGACAGGCGGATCAGGCAAGAGTTCCCCCATAAGTTTGGTGCATCTACCCGTCAAAGTGGTCCTGCGGTTGCTTCGGCAAGTCGTGGTGGACAAAAACGAGGCAAACAAAAAATACAGCTAACAAAATCAGAGGTTGCAATCGCTGACAAGCTTGGTGTATCTTATGAACAATATGCGAGACAAAAATCTCGTATGCAGAATACGTGAGGATAAATTATGAATGATCGAAGCCCACGCTCTTCCCAAACAAGGGAAAAAACAGTCCGCAATAAACCGTGGGCTCCACCGTCACAATTAGACGCTCCTAACCCCCCAGAGGGCTACGTTCATCGATGGGTCCGTGAAACAGTCATGGGTTTCGATGATAAGAAGAACCTTTCTGCTCGGCTACGCGAAGGCTTTGAATTAGTTCGTGCTGATGAGTATCCTGACTTTGAAGCTCCTACCGTCCAAGACGGTAAACACGCAGGTGTTATTGGAGTTGGTGGTCTAGTACTCGCAAGAATCCCTAAAGAAACAGTTAGTCAACGATCGGCTTACTTCCAAGGTCAAACTAATGATCAAATGGATGCAGTTGACAACGATCTTATGAGGGAGCAACACCCATCCATGCCTATTAGCAAACCTGATAGGCAATCTCGTGTAACCTTCGGAGGAGACAAATCTTCCGAGTAATATTTTTTAGGAGACTAATCCATGGCGAATATAGATTCCCCTTTTGGACTGCGGCCTCATAATAAATTAGGGTCAACACCGAACGGAAACGGTTTAACGGCTTACAAAGTACAAATTGCAGGAGTAGCAGGATCTTCCAGTGCCATCTTTCAAGGTGACATGGTAATTCCTCTTACAAACGGTCTTGTATCTGTAAGTGCAGCAGACGGTGGTTCAGTGGCGATCTTAGGTGTTATGGCAGGTTGTGAATACATCGACCTCAACGGCAAGCCTCGATTTGACAACAATTATCCTGCAACAGCCTCATTAAAATCAGGCACAGAAGCTACTGTGTTTGTTTATGATGATCCTTTTCAGGTTTTTGAACTTCAATGCGATGCTACTTTAACAAATCTTGCTACAGCAACAGCTTTAATTCATTCTAATGCTGAAGGCGCAGGATTTGGCACCGAACACGCAAATGGTATCTCATCTGGTGAGTTGTCTGTTGCGTCTGCGGGTGCAACAACTGCCACCGACAACTTTCGAATTATCGGCTTTAAAGATAGTGCTGATATTGATTTCACCTCAGCGGGGGTAGTAGCTTTAGTTAAACTAAATCTGCCGTTTCACCTCGATACAACTGGTCTATAAGGAGATAAAGATATGGCTATAGCAAGATCCCAACTCCTTAAAGAATTAGAGCCTGGACTTAATGCTCTATTCGGACTGGAGTATGACAGGTATGACAATGAACACGCTGAAATATTCGAAACTGAGTCTTCAGACCGAGCGTTTGAAGAAGAAGTAATGCTAAGTGGCTTTGGTGCTGCTCCTGTTAAAGGAGAAGGTTCTGCGGTTTCATTTGACATAGCTAATGAGTCTTTCACGGCTCGTTACACACACGAAACAATAGCTCTAGCGTTTGCGATTACGGAAGAGGCTGTAGAGGATAACCTTTACGATCGACTCAGTTCTCGTTACACTCGTGCTTTGGCTCGTTCAATGTCAAACACTAAGCAGGTTAAAGCTGCTGCTGTTTTGAACAATGCGTTCTCTAGCACAGTAACTTATGGCGACGGTAAAGAGCTTTGCGCGACTGACCACCCGACTAATGGCGGTGGGAATTTTCGGAATGAGCTGGCTACTGCTGCTGACCTTAACGAAACATCTTTAGAGCAGTCGTTAATTGACATCTCTGCATTTATCGATGAGCGTGGACTGAAAATTGCTCTGCAAGGACGCAAAATGATTATCCCACCAGCACTTCAGTTTGTAGCTGAGCGTTTGATGGCAAGTAATCTGCGTACAGGAACAGCAGACAATGATATCAATGCACTCCGTAATATGGGTATGTTGCCAGACGGTTATGTAGTAAATCACTTCTTAACCGACACTGACGCATTTTTCATTAAAACGGATGCACCTAACGGCTTTAAACATTTTGAGCGTAGTGCTGTCAAAACGTCTATGGAAGGCGATTTTGATACAGGCAATGTTCGTTATAAGGCCCGTGAGCGTTATAGCTTTGGTGTTTCAGACCCACGTTGTGTGTTTGGTTCTCCAGGAGCTTAATTCTGTTACGAATAAACTTGAAAAGAGCAGCTTGTCAGCTGCTCTTTTTTTATGTAAGATGACGATATCTCTTGACAATTACATGATGTAATTGACATAGCCCACGACAAGGAGACAAACATGGGTAATACAACATTCCAAGGTGCAGTCCGCTCACGGAACGGCTTCACTAAAATCACCACTGACGCAAGTACAGGCGGTGATACTACAAATTCAACTTATTCCACCAGTGCTTCTGTAGGCGGCGACCTTACGGTTCTTGGGTCTGTTTTGTCTGGCGCAAACCCCACGATGAAAGGTCTAACTGTAACTGCTAAAGCCACGTCTGGCACTGTTACTTACGTTGCTGGAATTAACATCAACCCATTCACTGGCGGCGCACAGCAGATTACTACTCTGCCAGCAGCGACAGTAGGTGTTGTTGTTGTCCACGCTCAATCCGTAGACACTACTGGTGGCACTGCTTTCTTGAGCTTTGATTGCGCGGGCACTGATTCTTATGAAACAGGCAGCGTTATTGAAAGCCGTACAAGCAGCGCAGTTGTGTTTGATACGTCTACTTCGGGTGAAACTTTATTGAAGTTTACTCCTGCGAATGCAACAACAAATTTAATGAGCATTGGTTCTTACATCTACTTTACTTGCGCGACAGCAGGAAAATGGAATGTCTCGTATAACCTTCAGCATCTTGGCGCGGGTACTACTGGTACGTTTCTTTTCGCAGCCTAATGTTTAATTTGGCGGGGTTAACGCCCCGCCTATGTTTTATAGGAGATTAAAATGGCAGGATCAGACGTACAAGTCGTCTTTATAACTGATGAAAACGCAGCCGATCCAGATCGGTTAGTTACAGCAGCTCGACCAAATACATCAGCGACGATGGCGGCAACTACCTTCTTAGGTGGTGGTGCTAGAAATGTAACTGTCACGACGGCTGGAACTGGCGACAACAACAAAACTTGTACTATAACAGGCACCGATGTTTTCGGAAATGCTATGACTGAAGTAATAACTTCAACTGGGTCTGCTGAAGCAGTAGCAGGTGCTAAGTTATTTGTCACAGTTAGTGCCGTAGAATGTTCTGCTCAGTATGCTGCAAACATCACAGTTGGTTCAGGAAGTTTGTGTGCAAAAGCTGCGGGAGGCGGTGGCAGAGTTCGGCTTGTAGGAACTTCTATTGTATCTGCAGGAACAGCAGGGTTAGTTGATTTTTATAATGGAACACCAGAAGATGGAACCATTGTTTTCAAAGCCCAAACTATTGGTACAGACCATGCTACAGTAGATAATACTATCCCTGACGAAGGCCTGTTGTTTAAAGATGGGTTAGCTATTGGGTACACTGTTGCGACCGTTTCATTGATGAACATTTTTCACGCATAGGGGTTTAATTCTTAGGAGTTGTTATGGCTACTACTAAAAATGTAAAACGAACAGCTTCAGGTAGAGTTGTTTACAGAGGCGAGAGTTTCGCAGGATTTAACAAGCCCAAGAAAACACCAAGTGCTAAAAAGAAATCTGCTGTTTTAGCTAAAAAAGGCACCGAGATAAAACTCGTTCGTTTTGGCGACCAGAATATGTCAATTAAAAAAGATATACCTGCCAGAAGAAAAAGTTTTAGAGCAAGACACAGTTGCGATACTGCTAAAGATAAATTCAGTGCGCGATATTGGTCGTGCAAAGCGTGGTAAAATGACAGTGAAAGAAATGTTAGCATTATTAGAAAAACATGAAGAAGAATGCAACCGTAGGTACTCAAAAATAGAAAGAGGCCTTGAAAAGTTAGATATGCGTATGTGGGGAATTGCTGCTTTGATTGTTGGTGCAGCAATTCTTGAAAAGTTATTTTCATGACTATTACTCGTGGTCAAATGAGGGAGCAAACGATGGCAAACAAAGGTCTTTACTATAATATAAACCAACAAAAGAAAAACAAAAAATCTAGGTCTAAGAAAAACTCTACTATATCCCCTAAAGCCTATGCTAATATGCAAGCAGGTTTTCCGGACAAACCTAAAAAAATGAAAGATGGGGGTAAGGTTGTTAAAGGACCTTATAGTTAACGAATGAGTTATTTACAAAGCAATATCCCGTACTTTAAGTGTTGGGTTCGTAAAGAGTACACCCACAATCACGAAAAGTATCACGGCGAGTTTTTACACGCTATGGTTATTGCTGTTACGACTGTCCCAAATAGAAGCTTGAGTTTCCAAGTTATATTTACGGGATGTGAGGCAGAAGGTGAAGAAGAGGATACAGTTCACGGTGGTGCGATGTGGGCTAGAATGCCTATAACGGGTTTGGTTGGAGATGTCCCGTTAGAACAGTGGCCAGAGCCTATGCAAACTTATGAGGCACAGCCTTGGGATTGTTCTTCGCATAATCATTCAGTTTATGTAATGGACAGAACTACACCTTGTCCTTGGTTAGCAAAGATTAATGGGGAAATGTTCCCAGCAAAGTATTTGTTTACTGTAGATTATACAGAAAGCGAAATAGCTGATGATCCCGCACAGCACAAACAGTCACACGTTTTACAGTTATTAGATGCAGGGGAATGGACGGGAAACATCGTAGCATTACCTAACAACAGGGTTAGAGTTACACACCCTGCGTGGTTTTCAACAGGAGAAGGAGCACCAGATTTTAGACCTTCACAACATATACACTATTCAAAATCTGATTTAGACTATACGCTAGATGTGAATAGAATTTTTGACAACTTGTACAAAAACGGAGATGACGATGAAAAAAGTTAATGCTAAAAAGAATCCAGGTCTTGCTAAACTGCCTAAAAAAGTCCGCAACTCAATGGGCTACATGAAAAATGGTGGCAAGGCTATGAAGCCCAAGGGTATGAAGATGGGTGGCAAGACAATGAAGCCCAAGGGTATGAAGATGGGTGGCAAGACAATGAAGCCCAAGGGTATGAAAATGGGCGGTGCTACATCAATGAAGCCCAAGGGTATGAAAATGGGCGGTGCTATGAAGCCCAAGGGCATGAAGAGCGGTGGAAAAGTGATAAAAGGACCTTATAGCTAATGGCAGTTTCAGGATCAGTCGATTTTGAACCAGATGTAGCAGAGTATATAGAAGAAGCGTTTGAGCGTTGTGGTTTAATTGTTAACTCAGGTTACGATTTAAAAACAGCAAAGCGTTCTTTAAATTTACTTTTTGCAGACTGGGCGAATCGTGGGTTAAATCGTTGGACTATTGAGCAGGTATCTTTGCCGTTAGTTACAGGTGTTGCTGATTATCCTGCCGGAATATTAAATATAGTCGTAGGGACTGTTAACGCTTTTATTGAGGGTGAAAATATTACAGGTGTAACAAGTGGTGCTACTGCTTTAATAACAAGTGCTACTTCTGCTACTGTTTTTGCTATAACTATACCTTCAGGGACATTTGTTGCGGGTGAAACTATTGTAGGTGAAACAAGTGGTGCTTCTACAACGGTGACTTCTGCGGTAGACTTTTCTAACGTACGAAGCACCATAGACGTTTTGTCTGCTGTTATAAGACAAAATGATGGGTCAGGTAATCAGTCAGACATAGCTATTGGTCGTATTAGTAGGGACACATATATTAACATCCCCAGCAAAACAACAACAGCAAGACCTACACAGTTTTATATAGATAGGCAAATCACACCTATTGTGAAATTGTGGTCAACCCCTGATGCACTAACTTACACTCTTGTGTTTGACAGGCTTGTTAGAATAAATGATGTAGATGACCCACAAAATACAGTGGATGTGCCTTTTAGGTTTTATCCTTGTTTAGCCGCAGGTCTAGCTTATTATCTAAGTTTAAAGAAAGCCCCTAGTCGTGTGCAACTATTGAAGGCTGTGTATGAAGAAGAATTTGAACGAGCTGCGGCGGAAGATCGTGATCGTGCCAGTTTAACATTAACCCCTAGCAAAGATTATTACTCGTTTATAAGATGAAGTATGCAACTGGAAAACACTCTTTAGCTCTTTGTGACCGCTGCGGTCAACAATACGACTATGTGACTTTACGAAAAGAGTGGACTGGTTTTAGGGTTTGTCCTGAGTGTTTTGAACAAAAACACCCTCAGTTAGAACCCCGTACTGTACGGTTTGAGCCAGAGGCGTTATGGCATCCTCGCCCTGATGAAAAAGAGCCCCTTCAAATTTTAGTTGGGCAATCTGTTTTCCCTCCTCTTGCTAATTTGTCCCTGCAAGGGGTCACTTCGATAGGAAGAGTAGGTCTAGAAATATCTGATACAGGCCCAACAGCGTTTGTGAGGGGTTTTTCCGCGACGGCTTCTGTCGGCAGTGTTGCGACTCCAGATACGGGTGTATTAACGGGTGTTGCAGGAACAGGCTCTGTTGGTGCTGTTACAATTGTTACTGGTAGCTCAACAGCTTCAAGATTTGATAGCACATCTGTAAAATTAGATTCCACCACAAAAACATTTGACGAGGGATAAGACATGGCAAAGCAAGCAGTAGGCATAGGATCATCGGCTAACGATGGAGCAGGAGATACTCTTCGTGCAGGTGCAGATAAAATTAATGATAATTTTAATGAAGTATATGCAGCTCTAGGAAACGGCACAACACTAACGGACATAATAAATTCTGATGGGATTATAGATGTAAGTTCTGGTGCAAACAGAATTGTGTTTTATTATGCGAATCTTAGCGACCTGCCTAGTGCAGGAACATATCATGGCGCAGTGGCGCACGTTCACGCGACGGGGGGGTTGTACTTTGCACACGCTGCCGCATGGGTTAGACTAAATGATGAAACGACTGGGCCTGTGACTAAATATACTGCGGGTGTAAACGGATCGTCCGCATTTACATTTACAGGACCTGGAGCTACTTCTGGCAACAACCCTAATTTTACTTTTTATAAAGGACATACTTATTTGATTGATAATACAGCAAATGTAAGCAGTCATCCTTTACAAATAAGAGTCTCATCAGGAGGGTCTGCTTTTACAACAGGGGTTACAGAAAATTACAGCTCCACTACAGGATTAACACAATTTATTGTACCTCACGAACCGAGTGATACCTCTTTAGTGTATCAATGCACAAACCATAGTGGTATGGTTGGAAATATAACAATAGTGTGATGAAATGAGTTTTACATATACAACATTAAAAGCAGCCTTAAAAGATTACACGCAAAACGATGAAACGTCTTTTGTGTCTAACTTGCCGCTATTTATTAGACTTGCAGAAGAGCGCATCTTAAAATCAGTTCAGTTAAGTGTGTTTGAGAAAAACGCGTCTGGTACTATGACAGCAAACAACCAGTTTTTAACAGCTCCGTCAGATTTTTTATCGGCTAATTCTTTAACAGTTACTAACAGCAACAATTTTGAATACCTACATTTTAAAGAAACAGAGTTTGTTAGGTCGTATAATCCTAACCCTGCAACAACAGGAACCCCTAAATACTACGGGCTATTTGATGTAGATAACTTCCTTATCGCCCCTACTCCTGATAGTGGGTATACAGTTAATCTGAGTTATTTTTATCGCCCTACGAGTTTAACTCAAAGTTTGTTTCAGGTTTCTTTAAATTCTGTTACGGGGACATTTACTACCAGCGATACTATCACGGGTAGCTCTAGCGGAGAAACAGCTACAGTCAGTGCGTTACCTTCTTCAACTGTTTTAACAACAACCATACCCAGTGGTGACTTTACTGTTGGCGAAACTATTACGGGTAGCTCTAGCGGAGCCACAGGCACCTTAGTTTCCGCAGGTTCGGACATAACTGAGTCTTGGATTAGCGAAAACGGCGAACTTGCTTTACTTTACGGATCTTTAGTTGAGTGTTATACTTATATGAAAGGTGAACAAGACGTAATGGCTATGTACAATTCTAGGTTTGCAGAGTCTCTTGCTAGACTTAAGAATCTAGGCGAAGCCAAACAAATAACGGATGAGTTTACTTCAGGGCCATTAACGAAAGCTAGAACATAATGTTTACAGAATCCATTGGGGTTACAGTTGGATCAGTAGGAGTTCAGACTACAGACAACAGGGGGTTTACCCCAGAAGAAACAGCGACGAGATGCGTCAATAAAATTATTGGTATATCTGACAATGCTCCTCCTGCAATACGAGAACAGGCTTATGCCTACCGAAAAGAGATGGAAAAAGTTATTGAAGTATATATGAAACAGGCTATTAAAAGTGATAGGACTACTGTATATAATGCGATAAAAGATTCTGGAAACCTGAAACTTGCAGAATATATAAGGAAAATGTAGATGGCTTTTAATGGCAACTTTCTATGCACCTCATTTAAAGTAGAATTAATGAAGGGGTTACACAATTTTACAGCAGCGAGTAACGTGTTCAAATTAGCTTTGTATACTAACAGTGCTACTTTTACCGCTGCAACTACTGCGTACACCTCTGGCAACGAGGTCAGTGGTACGAACTACACAGCTAAAGGGAACTTTTTAACGAGTGTGACCCCTGTGGCTAGTAGCACAACAGCTCTAGCTGATTTTGCAGATGAAGTGTTCAGCACTGTAACGATATCGGCTGTAAGGGGATGTTTGATATACAACGAGGCAGCTACGGGTGATCCAACGGTAGCCGTGTTGGATTTTGGTGCAGATAAAGCGGCTAGTTCCGGCGACTTTACAATTGTGTTCCCAACAGCCGATGCGAGTAATGCGATCATTAGGATAGCCTAATGTCTACCACTGTAGCGTTTACAGGTTGGAACAGTATTCAAAGTGGTTGGAACACAAGCACTTGGGACACTAGCCTTCCTTTTTCACTTACGGCTACAGGTAGCGTTGGTTTAGCTGCCCTAGAAGGCGACGGTATAGTTGCTGTTACAGGAGTTGCAGGAACCGCTGCATTAGGTAACATCTTTTCTACAAATATAGGAATTAGCGCAACAGGTGCCGTAGGCTCTGCAACGATTATAGGCAAGGCGAATGTCTCTGTAACCGGAGTTGCTGGCACAACCGCCTTGGGCGGTTTCTTTACCACCAACACAATGACTGACGTAAAGATGATCGCCTCGGTTAATGGTGCAACGGCAGTAACTGTGGGTAACGCTAATGTCCCTGTTACAGGAGTTAGCGCAACAGGACTAGTAACATCTATAGAAGAGTTTCCTATTGTATGGGGTCAAATTATACCTAGCCAAAACTCTAATTTTAGTGCAATATCACCAAGTCAGACCCCTTCTTGGATAGACGTGGCAGCATAAGGATAACTTTAAATGGCAAGCTCATATGTAAACGATCTAAGATTAGAAGAAATAGGGTCTGGCGAACAATCAGGAACGTGGGGGGACACAACCAACACTAACCTTGAATTAATTGCAGAGGGCCTTAGTTACGGTACTGAGGCTATAACAACAAACGCAAATACGCATACCTCAACAGTTGCTGATGGTGCAACAGACCCTGCTCGGTCTATGTATATTGAATACACGGGTACATTAGACTCAGCGTGTACAATTACAATAGCTCCGAATACTTTGTCTAGAATGCACTTTATAGAAAACGGTACAAGTGGTTCGCAAAACATTATTATTAAGCAAGGCTCTGGGGCAACGATAACAATACCTCCAGGAGACACTAAAGCTGTTTATTTAGATGGTGCAGGATCTGGTGCTGCTGTTGTAGACGCTTTTGCCTCGTTGAATGTTGTTGACCTCAAGGTTCAAGACGATCTGACGGTTACGGATGATTTGGTTGTTGGTGGATTAGCCACAATCGGTGAAACTCTTGCCGTGACAGGCGTTCTGACTGCTAGTGACGATGTAAAATTAGCCCATGATGGGGCTATTCTTGGCTTTGGCGCAAATAATGATGTAACACTTACACACGTACATGACACAGGACTACTTCTTAATAGCTCAAGACAATTACAGTTTGGTGATAGTGCGACACACATTGCTCAAAGTGCTGATGGTGTGCTTACGATTACATCTGATAATGCGATTGTTCTTGATGCAGGAGGCGATGCGAGTATTGACATTGATGGTGCTGATTTAAATATTAAAGATGGTGGAGTAGCTTATTTACAAATCACACACTCTAGTCCTGATTTACATTTAAAAAATCCTATTCAAGATGGAGACATCTTGTTGATTGGCAATGATGGTGGTTCAAATGTTACAGCATTGAAGTTGGACATGAGCGCGGCTGGTGCAGCTACGCTTGCAGGAAATTTAACTGTAACTGGTACTACATTAAACTTACCCACTGCAAATTCTTATATCACAGGCGCTGGACATAATGTCTTTCAAGTGGATGCTAACATTACTTATTTTTATGGCGGTGGTGGAGGCGTATCGTTTAGAACAGCCGATAATTCGGCTGCATTAATTAATATTACTAATGCAGGTATACTATCTACAGTAACACCGGGAACGTCTAACTTTAGAATGGGTGTAAACGCAGGGGATGCAATAACCGCTAACACTAACTACAACACTGTCGTGGGCGATGAGTCAGGAACTGCTATAAATGGTGGTGACCAGAATACGGCTTTGGGCTACAAATCATCATTCTCTCTCGTAACCGGATCGAATAACACAGCCCTTGGTTTTCAAGCAAATTTCTTTAGCACTGGAAGTAGTAATACGGTAGTTGGTGCAGCAGCAGGGACATACAATACCACAGCAGCAAATTCAACATTTGTAGGCTTCCAAGCGGGTCAAGGTGTAGATGGAGCTAGACTTACAGGAAACCTCAACACTGCGGTTGGCTCAAATGCTGGACTTAATCTTCGAGGCGCTGCTACACAAAATACTTATGTGGGCGCTGATACTGGGGCAGCTACAACAACAGGTGGTTACAATACAGCCATGGGGTATCAGGCGCTTGATTCCAACCAAACTGGAACTTATAATCAAGCATTCGGACTTAATGCTATACACACACTCACCACAGCTTCTTACAACTGTGCCTTGGGAACCTATGCTTTAGGCACCACAAACGGTGCTGGAAATATTGCGATGGGGCATTACGCAGGAATATATGTATCATCAGGTACTTACAATGTCATTTTGGGTTATGCGTCAGGGTATTCAGGTAATGATGGAAACCAACTTACCACAGGTGGTAGTAATATCTTAATTGGCAACGCAGCTAATGTGGCTGCTGGTGGTAATAATAGTACAATCCAGATTGGCACTGGGACTGGGAAGGGCAACGGCACAGGGTTTATAACTCCCGGTGGTGGTGGTGTTTACCAAGGTAATAACGCCTCAACTTGGTCGCAGACTTCTGATAGACGCTTAAAGAAAAACATTGTTGACAGTACCATTGGACTTGCTGAAATAAACCAGCTTCAGGTACGCAACTTTGAATACCGCACTGAAGAAGAGATTACAGAACTTGATGGCAAGATAGACAAAGTTGAAGTTGAAGGAGTGCAAGTCGGAGTTATTGCTCAAGAGATACAAGCGATACTTCCTAAGTGCGTTAACGAAACATCTCAAGGTGTGCTTTCAGTAAACGCTGACAACCTTACTTGGCATCTGGTAAAGTCAGTACAAGAACTGTCAACAGCATTAGACGCAGCCTTGGCTCGTATAGCAACACTGGAAGGATAAGATATGGCAATTACATTCACATGGTCTGTAGCAGACATGCACAAAGTTACTGAAACAGGTGCAGTATATAAAGTTGAGTGGTCTTGCAGTGGCGTAGATGCTGACACTAAGATAAGTCACATTCGGTCTGGGTCATACCTGCATATGGGTGAAGTCACTGCTGATGAAGTCACAGGAACAGATGCTGATGGTAATAATGTAATTGAGGCAGTCACACGGACTGTGCCTGTTACACCCGACCACACTGCATCTGGGTTCACAGCTTATGCCTCACTAGCTGAAGCAGATGTGTTAGTTTGGTGCAAGGCTGGCGGTGTAGGCACAGAGAATGAAGCACTTATAACAACTAACATCACTAATAAGATAGCTGCTCAAGTAAACTCTACAGGTATGCCGTGGGCTGCTGAATAATTTTAACCCCAACCCCGAAAGGAGATCACAATGGCTGAGAAAAAAACAAACACCATTACGATCAATGACGTAGACTACACTGAAGACCAACTTACGGACCAACAGAAGGTTATGGTGAACCACGTTGCTGATTTAGATCGAAAGATTGGCTCTGCTAATTTTAACATCGACCAGTTGAAAATGGGACGCATGGCGTTTATGCAAGCGTTGACAACTTCTTTAGACTCTAATGTAGAGGCTGTTTAACGAGTTTTCATTCAAAGGATTAAAATGCCGCTAACAAAGTTACAATTTCGTCCTGGGATAAACAGAGAAACAACTTCTTATTCAAATGAGGGGGGTTGGTTTGACTCAGATAAAACTCGTTTTCGGTTTGGTTTTCCAGAAAAAATAGGCGGTTGGATCAAGTTTACCATAAAGGCGTACTTAGGTTCAGCTCGGTCCTTACATCCATGGGTTTCGTTAGATGGTACTCAGTTTTTGGGTGTTGGCACGAACCTCAAATACTATATAAATGAGGGGGGTGGATTTAACGATATAACCCCCCTCCGTGCTACAACTACAAATGGCATCGTTTTTGCAGCAACAAACGGTTCGTCTACAATTACGGCTACTGATAATAATCATGGAGCATCTATTAATGATTTTGTTACTTTATCAGGGGCTGCTACTCTTGGAGGTGTGATAACGGCAGGAGTTTTAAATCAAGAGTATGAAATTGTGGCTGTGCCTACAGTTAACACGTTTACTTTTGTAGCCAGAATAGCAGATACATCTATAGGAAGTATTACCACAACATCAGGTTTAAATCCCACCCCTGTTTTAGCAAACTCAAGTGACTCAGGTAATGGGGGCTCTGCTGCAGATGCTGCTTATCAAATTACGGGTGGGTTAGATACCTCGATTGGGGGTAACGGTTGGAACGCCGGATCATACGGTAGGGGAACCTGGAACTCTAACGCTGATCTTAGCATTGCAGGTTTGACCTTACGAATATGGAGCCACGATAATTTTGGTGAAGATCTAATTGTAAATGCACGGGATTCAGGAGTATTTTATTGGGATAGAACAAACGGGGTAGAGACAAGGGCTGTACCTCTTTCTTCGTTGAACAACCCATCAGGAGCTAATCTTGCGCCAACAATAGCAAAAAAAGTTTTGGTAAGCGATATAGACAGACATATTATAGCATTTGGGTGCGATCCAGAAACTAATCTTGGAGTACAGGACCCCCTGTTAATTAGGTTTAGTTCACAAGAAAGTTTAACTGACTGGCAGAGTTTGGTCACAAATACAGCAGGAGATTTAAGGCTGGGTTCTGGTTCGGAAATCATAACAGCTATTGAAACCCGCCAACAAATACTTGTTTTTACTGATGAATCTTTGCACGCCATGCAGTTCTTAGGGCCTCCTTTCACATTTGGTATAAACGCTCTATCTGAAAACATAACCATTGCGGGACCGTTAGCAGCAATAGCCGTTGAAGATATGGTTTTTTGGATGGGCAAACAAGAGTTTTATGTGTACGGGGGGGGTGTCCAAAAACTGCCTTGCACTGTACGGGATTATGTGTTCAATGATTTTAATGAAAACCAAATACAAAAAGTAACAGCAGCAACAAATGTTTCCTTTTCAGAAATTTGGTGGTTTTATCCTAGCTTGGATTCTGCAGAAAACGATAAGTATGTCGTTTACAATTACGAACAAAAAATATGGTACTACGGCAACTTAGATCGAACTGTTTGGTTAGATCGTGGGATGGAAAATAGACCTATAGCAGCGGGGACAGATCATTTTCTGTACACACATGAAAGTGGTTTAGATGATGGCAGTACCGACCCAGCATCAGCCATTTCGTCCTACATTGAATCAAGTCAATTTGATATGGGCGAAGGCGATCATTTCACTTTTATCAATAGGTTAATACCAGACCTTACGTTTAGGGATTCTACTGCGACGTTGCCTAAAGCTACTTTTACAATTAAAACCCGAAATTATCCTGGAGGGGTTTATTTGCAGTCCCAAGCAGGTTCGGTTGCTCGATCAGCAGCAGCAACTTCTACCGTAGTAGAACAGTTTACAGATGAAATTAACTTACGTCTTAGGGGTAGGTCTTTTGCATTGAGAGTTGACTCTTCTGACGAAGGTGTAGCATGGCGGTTAGGTTCTCCCCGAGTAGATGTTAAGCCCGATGGACGAAGATAATGTCAAGAAATTTAGTCTTACCATTTTTTCCTGTACCCCCAGAAGAGTACCAGCAAGAGTATATGGCCGAGATAATGCGGTCATTTACGGTGTATTTGAATCAAATGCAAAATCCAGGTGAGGGAAGAAACACCCGTTTAACTTTAACGGACTTACAAACTGATGACCAAGGGTTAGCTCCTGGAGGGTTATTCCAATATAGAGATGTTGCTGGGATGATGGGTAGCGTCAAAATAGCTGTAGCAGATATTTCCAATTTAAGAGGAAACTCAGTTACAGGAGCAGTAGGAATTGTGACGGTAGTGACATGATAACGATTAAAGGAATATGTAGGTTGCGATATTGTATAGTTGACTGTATTATGTCTATAGCGTCTGTACAGGAGTTAACGCCTCCTGCATGTTTCCCCCAGAAAGACACAGGTGAAAAATGCAAGGCATAGAAACACTAGATTATGAAGTAGTAGAAACTTCTCCCCTAGAGGGCATCCTTTCAGAAGGCGGAATTGCTCAACACCAACAAGCAGCTGAGATGCTTGCAGAGTTTGGGCGTAATGGTGATACTTATGTTGTTCATGCTGCTGAAGGTGAGACAGTAATCCCTTTAGAGGTTTTAGAAAACAACCCTAGACTTAAACGTATGATCTTTACTCAAATGGAAGAAATGGGTTTAGAGCCAGAGCGTTATGTTGTTGGTAATGAGTTGAACTCTTTAAACCCTGAAACGGGACAACCTGAATTCTTTTTCAAATTTCTAAAAAAGCTTGTTAAAAAAGTAGTCAATGTTGTTAAGAAAATAGCCCCCATTGTGTTAGCTATTGCTGCTCCAATCTTACTTCCAGCGATGCCTTTAGCTCTTGCTGCGGGATTAGGGAGTACCGTAGGTAACTTGATATCTGGTAAAAATTTAGGTGACTCGTTAAAACAAGGTGTTGTGGTAGGTCTTACCGCAGGTGCAGGTAATATGGTTGCAGGAGGCAAGTTTTTAGGCTCTAGTATAGATCCTGGAAATGTAAAAGGTTTACAAGACTTAGGCACTATGTTTACCCCTGATAACCCGTTTACTGCGCAACTTAGCACAACTCTTTCTGGTGTATCTGCTGATGTAGCAGCGGCAGGTGGTAAAGTCGGCGGTGGTGTATTTAAGCAAAAAGGCTTTACTGGTGATATAGATACAAACGCTGCTGGGAAGGTTATAAATTCTACTGATGCAGTTTCTGATGCAGTTACTGAAGGTGCAGTTACTGATGGTTCAGTATTATCAGATGTAGCTCCTAAAGAAAACGTATTCGATGGTATAAAATCTGCTCTTACCCCTAATGATGGCTACGGCTTTGGCGATTTTTACACTGAGTTTTTAAGTCCCGGACGAGAAGGTATCTCCGCAGCAAATAAAAAAGGATATATAAAAGATTTAGCAGAGTACACGAAAAAATTCCCAAATGTAGAAGCAGCAGACTATAATTCATTCATTGCGGGTCTCGATGCCAAGTACGCTCCAAGTTTATTATCTAAATATGGTCCCGCTACGGCAACAATTCTCGGAACTGGTGTGGCAAGCGACGCGGCATTTGGCACAACTTTTATTACTCCCAAAGAAGAAGAAGGAACCGATGTAGCAAGTATGATGGGTGCGGGTCAACGATTGCTTGATGAAAACCCTGAACAATTCGCTTTTGGTCCTGGATTTTATGGAACTGGAAATGAAGTTTATAACCCTGATTCCGTCATACCGACCTTAATCCAGCCCACCGTTTTTCCCGAAAATGCAGGAGGTGTAAATGTTGCTTCTGCCCCTATAGCCCCTACAGGAATTCAAACAGTGAATACTCAACTCCCTGGAGCAACAGTTGCTAATCCAAACGCAACAAACCAATACGCTGGAATGCTTGGTGGCAATTACTTTGACCAGACGCCCTATACCAATTTATACGAAAATGCTTATGGTGGGCCGATTAGAGCAGCCTCTGGCGGGGAAATCATGGGTCCTGGAACACCCACCAGTGATTCTATACCCGCAATGTTAAGCGATGGTGAGTTTGTTATGAATGCTAACGCCGTAAGGGGCGCAGGAGGTGGCGACCGCCAAGAAGGTGCAAAGCGTATGTATGATATGATGCGTTCATTTGAGAGGACAGCATAATATGGCTATATCCGAAAATATTAATACCCAATTAGAAGACCCCGCTGTTGCTGCTCGAAAACTAGCTGCGATAGATCAAGCAAAAGCCTTAATTGAAAAAGACATAAACATTGCTGCCCCAACGTCTACGGGCGAGGGTGCAATGACTTTACAAGCTCAAAATCTTGCACAGGCGGGACTTGGGTCTTTTCAACCTTTTTTACAGTCAGGTTCTGATTTCCTTACAAATGCTGGACAACAAGCCAATCTTGGGAATCAAATGGCAGCAGGGATCAGCGGTAGCTATAATCCTGCTCAACAAGAAGCAATGCAAGGAACTGCCCTTGGTGCTCAAATGGGACAACAAGCCTCTGCAGCAGGAATACAAGGAATACAAAATCAGTTAACGGCTAGTAACCCTTACTTAACAGGGGCCGTAGGAAATGTGAACCAAGCTGCGACTGATGCACAAAGCCAAGCATTGCTTGCACAAGGAATGTTAGACGGTTCTGCAGGACAATACAATCCTAATTCTGCACAGGCGTACATGAACCCGTATGAAGATGCGGTTGTTCAACGAACTCTTGCTGATATGCAACGTGCAAGTGATATTTCAGGACAAAGCGATGCGGCGGCTGCGATCGGTGCTGGAGCTTTTGGAGGTTCTAGGTCAGGTATTGTTCAATCTGAGCGGGGCAGAAACTTATTAGATCAACAAGCTAAAGCCGCTGGAGGCATAAGGCAACAAGGCTATCAACAAGCTCTCCAACAATCTATGACTGCACAAGAAGCGGCTATGCAAAGACAACAAAAAGCAGCGGGATTAACTGGGCAATTAGGGCAGCAAGCCTCACAACAAGCAATGCAAGCAGGACAAATTGGTGGTCAGTTAGGCGCTCAGTATGGACAAATGGGCCTCGCAGGTCAGGAAGCTTCTGCTAAATTAGGGCTTATGGGTGCTGAAATGCAAGGAGCAGCTTCTGGTCAAATAGGGGATTTAGCTGCACAAAGAGCTCAGTTAGAGCAAGCTTCTGTAGGTCAATCCTATGATGCGGCACAAGCAATGGCAGGTTTGGGACAAACGGCTGCGGGTCTAGGGCAGTTAGGCCAACAAATGCAGTATACAGATGTAGATGCTCTTGCTAAACTTGGGGGCCAAAAGCAGGTTATGGATCAAGCAGCACTAGATCAAAGGTATAACTATGATCTCCAACAAGAGATGCGACCTTACCAAAAATTAGGCTTCTATAGTGATGTTTTACAAGGAGCGCCATCTAGTCAAATGTCAATCTCACAAAATACTGCCCCTTCTCCTTCTATGTTGAATCAAGTAGTTGGCGCAGGGATTAGTGGGTTGGGCATTGCAAACGCATCAAGAAACGCAGGAGTAATTTAATGGCAGAATTTGCACAACGGCCGATGGTAACTCAAGGGTTGCCACCTTCTGCACCAGATGCAGTAGGGACAGGCATTACTTCTGGACTTGTACCAGAAAATAACGACCCAATAATTCAGCAGGGGTTGGAGCAGTTTGCTTCTTCTGTGGAAGGTTTGTACGGAAAACTTGACCAATCAGAAACTTTTGAAGATGTTATAAACTCTATAAGGGGCAACGAGATGCCTAAAAAAGAGCGAGTAGCTGAACTAGCTGAGATGGTTGGTGAAAAAGATGCAAAGAAAACCCCTGACTCAGTGTTAGCGGTTATGCAACCGTTTTTCCAAATTCTAGAAATGGTACAATCCCAAGCGAGCGAAGCGGCTCCTGGAGGAATTGCAAATGCTCCAATGGCCGGAGGTGGGCAGCCCAACGTAAATTTTAACCAAGCCTCTCCAATCCAAGCTCCTGGAACGGAAGAGGCGATGATGCGTATGGCTATGGGTGAAACACCAGTTGGTTTCTCGCATGGTGGTTATCACAGAATTACTCCGGGGATGCCTTCTAGGATGGACGCTGCGTACCCTAGATATACGTCACCTGATTACGCCAAATTTGTGGCACCTCAAGCTAAGGCTTTTTTGGGAATACAAAAAGAGCTTGGGTATGACCAACTCCCTACTGATGTAACTTCAATCATGGAAAACCAAAATAAGTATTTAGACGAGTTTAAAATAGAACCCCGAAGCAAAGAAGAAATCCTAGCTGAACAGACAGGTTTTTTTGGAAACCAAGACCAAAGAGATATGGAAACACAAGGCTCTTTAGCGTTGGCTAAATTTGGAGCTGGGATTGCTAATACTGGGGGGTCTTTGTTACAGGCTTTGACAGGCAACACTTCTCAACTCGCGGGTGATCTAAGTAACGTAGCGGCTCAAAAAGCTGCTTTAGATCGTCAACAAAAAGAGTTTGCATATTCTGTAGCAGCAAAAGAGAAAACAGAAGAGCGGTCAACAAATCTTAGTTTAGCTCTGGATGCGGTGAAAACAGCAGCGGCAAATGGCACCTCAAATACAGCCCAAACCAATGCCGCTATTAAGATGGCTATGGACTTTGGAATTACCAATGCACAAAAAGCAGCAGATCTTGTTAACAAACAAAAATCGGAGGGCTTCAACGCCTCGATGCTATTTGCAGGAAAACCTGAAGTAATCTATGGCGGTATAAATCCTGAAACAAATAAGTATGAAAGCTTTAGATCACAAATGGGCCGAGAAGGTCAAGGCCCAATGGCTATAGATAAGACTGATCCTTTACAATTAAACGCTCTTCCTCCGTGGGCTAGACCTCAAACTGCGGCTTCTAATTTGGCTAATACTCAATCAGGTAAAACTGATTGGTCAAAGGCACAGAAAACCACATTTACTATTCCAAGCAAAACCTCTGGAGATGGTTGGGAGCAAGTTCAGGGTGTGTTTGTTCCAGACTCGGGTTATTATTTAACACCAGATGGTAATTATACAACAGCGATTAGGCCTCCTCCAGGAAGTATCGTTGGTGAAAAAGCTAGTATAATCACTGTAGGTAAAGCTGATGGTGCAGGTAGAATTCTAACAACTGTAACACCTCCAAACGGAGTATCGTACACTCAATTAACAGCGATAAAGGCAAGAAACCCTGAAACGGGAGAAAT
>Ga0308024_1000177_pt1 | contig 28058 bp, 19 predicted proteins | sample Neamet420_FD_201295 | JGI IMG/M metagenome (GOLD analysis project Ga0308024, IMG submission 201295) | Marine microbial communities from water near the shore, Antarctic Ocean - #420 | ecosystem: Environmental > Aquatic > Marine > Unclassified | place: Southern Ocean | collected 2014-10-03
CAGCGGGTGTGGCACTGACATAAATGACTTGCTTTTGCAAGTTTTCGTACTCGTCAAATGTCAATGGCCTATTGTCCATGGCCGCAGGCAGTCTGAATCCGTACTCAACGAGGTTTTCCTTCCGTGACCGGTCACCGCCATACATGGCGCGAACCTGAGGCAGCGTGACATGGCTTTCATCCACCACCATCAAAAAGTCTTCAGGGAAATAATCCATCAAGCAGAAGGGTCGTGTGCCTTCTTGCCGCCCATCGAGGTAGCGCGAGTAATTCTCGATGCCAGAACAATAGCCAAGCTCTCTAATCATTTCCAAGTCAAAGGTGGTTCGCTCTTCAATGCGTTTCGCTTCAAGGCCTCGACCCATGTCCTTGAAATGATCAACCTGTTTACCAAGGTCCAATTCGATGAGCTTGATGGCATCTTTAAGTTGCTGCGGTGTCGTCACAAAAAGGTTGGCAGGAAATACGCGCAAGCTATCCAATACGCCAAGGCATTGCATGGCATCGGGATCCCATTGCTCAATGCTTTCGATCTCATCTCCCCAGAACATGATTCGGAAAAAGCTGTCCCCATAGGCAGGGAAAACATCTACAATATCTCCCTTCACACGAAAGGAGCCCCGGCCAAGATCCTCTGCCGTTCTGCTGTACAATGCTTGAACCAATTGATGCAACAGGGCTTGCCTGCTGATGCTTTGTCCTTTTTGAATCTCCACAACCTGCGCTGTGAATGATTCGGGGTTACCCATGCCGTACAGGCAACTGACTGAGGCGATAACGATGACATCTCGCCGACCACTCAACAGGGAAGAGGTGGTGCTCAAGCGGAGCTTTTCAATTTCTTCATTGATACTCAGGTCCTTTTCAATGTAGGTGCCTGAAGTTGGCATGTAGGCTTCTGGCTGGTAGTAGTCGTAGTAGGAGACAAAGTACTCAACTGCATTGTTGGGGAAGAAGGCCTTGAATTCTTGGTACAGCTGCGCAGCCAATGTCTTGTTGTGTGACAAGACCAGGGTGGGTCGCTGCACCGATTCGATGACATTGGCAACGGTGAAGGTTTTACCAGAACCCGTCACCCCAAGCAAGGTCTGGTAACGTTCGCCTTGATTCAGGCCTTTGGCCAATGCTTCAATAGCCCTAGGTTGATCTCCTGTGGGTTGAAAGGGGCTGACCAGTTCAAATGGACGCCCTTCTACACCATCAACGGATAGATCCTTCAGGACCTTGCCACCGTGATTGTAGGGCCGCCCTTCTTGGCTCATGATTCAGTGGCAGGCTCTTGTGAGTCACCGCCAGTCTCAGCTGTGGGAGCCGCTGCAACTTCTGCAGCAGTTGCTGCCGCTTCTGCCTTTTTCTCAGCTTCTCTGATGATTTTCCTTTCTTCACGCAAAACCTTGTCAGCTTTCTCAACTTTAGCCCTGGCTTGGTCTACCTTTTTCAAGGCATCCTTGACAATGGGACTGTCTGGGTTGGCGAATTGGAAAAATCCCATGTTGTTTTCTAGGTTGCTAAGCTCACGCCTTGCTGCTTCCAAGGCTGACTTGCTGTCACGAACACCTGCATGCTTTTTCTGGTCTGCCTTGTAGTTGGCGCGATCTTGGTTTTGCGTCTTGCGCATGCCATGGTAAATCACATCACAGGCTGTTTTGAATTCCTCCCAAGCAGCATCACTCATTTTCCGGGGCACAAACCCTGTATCCTTCCATTGAGCTTGGAGTTCTCTCACCTCTTTCATGGCTTGATTTTGGTCTTCCAATTCAGCCAGGGCCTTGGCTTTAACAATCAAAGCTTGCTTCGCCTCAATGGCTTGCTTGAAGGCGTTTTTCCTGTCCTTGTAAAATTGGTTCCTCGCTTTAAAAAAGGCTTTTTCAGATTGCTTGAAACGATCCCATAGGGCGTCACTCTCGCCACCAAAGGTCCGTCCTGCTTGGGACATGGCTTCTCTGTTGGCCTTGGCTTCATTGGTGCCTTTTTGCCAAATGCTGTGATCATTGCCTTCAAGTTGAGCCAGGACATCCATGGCTTCAATAATGACTTGCTTTGCTACAAGGCGATTCTTGTTTTCTGCTTTAGCTAGGTTATGACTTTCTCTTCGCTTGCCATGCAAGGTGTTCGATGCGGCCTTGAAAAGCTCCCAAAGGACTTCTTTGTCATCTTTGGAGACGGGACCTGCTTCCTTCCATGATTCATGCAGTTTTTGAAGGCTGAGACCAACTTGAGCAGACCACTTCTGTACGGCGAGCGCTTGGATGTCTGCAATCAACTGTTCCTTGATTCCCTTGTTGTGCTTGTAATCCAATTCACGCAACTCCTGGCTTAAGCGAAGGTTGTCATAGAATCGATCCACCAAGAACCGGTATGTTGCATACAGATCTCTTGCGTCTGCAGAGGGGACATGGCCTGTAGCTGTCCATCTGTCATTGATGACCTTAAAGTCCTTGTAGGTTGCGGCAGTTGGAAGATCAGGGCTTTCTGCAAGGGCCTTCACTTCAGCTAACAAGCCCTGCTTAGTCGCTAGGTTGTCAGCCATGACCTTGTCTTGCTCCTTTCGGTAGGCAGAACGTTTGCTTTTGAATGCCTTGAAGGTTTCATAGAAACGCTCCATTTCTGCATGCTCAAATCGGAAGTCGATGACATTGCCACCATCCTTCACAAAGGCCTCTAAGGCTTGCTGCTTGAGTTTGTCCCAGCGTTCAGTGAGTACATTTCTCACAGCCAACATGGGAACACGAGCTTGATCAATGGCGACTTCAGTCAAGATGCGCTTGGCCTCATCAATGAGTTCCTCATCGGTCTTGCTGCCATAATCTGCTTTGTGGTCATCATGCTCAGACTGTTCATCGTCCGAGTGTTCATCAGACTCATCTTCTGTAGCCGTTGAATCTGTAGCTGCTGCTTCAACAGCTGCCGCCTTCTTAGCAGGTGCCACCTGTTTAATAGGTGCTGCATCTTCAACAGGTGCTACTTCTTCAACAAGTGCTGCATCTTTAGCAGGTGCTACTTCTTCAACAGGTGCCACCTTTTTAACGGTTGCTGCTTTTTTAGCGGGTGCCGCCTTCTTAGCAGTTGCTGCCTTTTTAGCAGGTGCTGCCTTCTTAGCAGTTGCTGCCTTTTTAGCAGGTGCTGCCTTCTTAGCAGTTGCTGCCTTTTTAGCGGGTGCTGCCTTAGCAGCAGGCTTTTCTGCAGGTTTGTCCGTTATGGATGGGTTGACTTCAGACGAATCAACGCCCTGTGCTTGTGATTGGCTTGGAACTGCACCTTCAGGTTGAGCCTGTGATTGCATATCAGAATCGTTCATTGCCTTGTTTTGATCGGCCATGTTTAGGAGGGATAGATTTTGGAGGTCAAATGTCAGTCAAATTCAGCGCATTCTTCCAATAATCCCAAGCTTTTTTTGCCTGAGCCATAAGCATGCCTTGACCATTCCGTGTTTGCCAACCCATTTCCTCCATCTGCTTGAGCCACAATGTCTTCTCTGGAGTGTAGATCAAATCAACGGCCAGACCGTTGGTATTCTGACTCATGACAGGGGTTTGCGGTAGTTGATGCTCCAGTTTATGCATGCCTAAAGGGGTGCAATTCACAATCAAATCAACAGGGCCTAGATGCACTGACCCATAGGCTGTTTGCTTGCAAGTGATTGCAGGTTTCTCCTTCCTGCATTGCATTGTGACTTGCCATTGGTGGCTTTCCAAGGCGTATTGAACTGCTCTGGCAGCCCCACCATTGCCAATCAACACCGCTGTGCCTTTTGCTGGAACAGCATCTTTGATGCTTTCCCAGAAACCTTCCCAGTCGCTGTTGTGCCCATGCCATTGGTTGTTTATCCGGCAAACAGTATTGACTGCTTGGATATCTTTTGCTGAATCGGTGACATGGTGTAAATGGTCCATGATGGCGTGCTTATGGGGCATGGTCACGTTGAAACCATCAAGCTGAAGGGCATCGCTTGCCATCCAATGGGCCAGTTGGTCTTCAGCAACTTCAATGCGGCTGTAGCTCAGGAGTTGGGCATTTTTCAATTCAGCCCATAGCTCAGCAAAGCATTCGGGGGATTGAGAATGTGCAATGGGTTGGCCAATGACTGCAAATCTGTGCATCACTGCTGCTTTGTCTGGCGGTTTAGCAATGCAACGATGCCAATACCGATAAGTGCTGCGACAAAGACACCCGCATGCTGCTCCCATGACATGCTGTCAAAGGCTGCATGGTTTGGCCAAAGGGGCAGGTTTGAATCTGACCCATGGTAGGGATAGACCTTAATCAAGGAGCCGGCGATGAAGCCAGTCATGAGTGATAGCATGACATTGGGCGCTTGTTGAAAGCACCAGCGAAGAAGCCGTGCAAAACTCAACAAGCCAGCCAGCGCACCGGCGGAAAAGCTAGCAATGAGTAACAGGTCCCTGTCGTGGATTGCAGCCAGGATGGACTCATAGACACCAAGGAGAATCAGAATGAAGGATCCGCTGATGCCGGGAAGTATCATGGCGCAAATAGCGATGAATCCCGAACCGAAGGCTAATGTAGCTGTAAGCTCCTGGCTTGCAGGGGAAATAAAGGTCAGACCGGTGCCAATAGCAATGCCTGCATAGAGCCATATTCGATGGGTCACAGTTGGTTGCTCCACCTTGCGCCAAATCAACGGAAGGGAGGCCAGTACCAGACCAAAAAACCCAGACCAAACCAACATAGGGTATTGGTCCAATCCCCATAAAACCAGCTTAGATAGGCTAACAATAGAGAGACCTATGCCTGCGAAAAGTGTCAACAAGAAGGGGCCATCGATAGCTTTCCAGGCAGCTTTTGCTCCCTGGTTTTTCCATGCAACAATAGCTTGTGGGCCAATGGCGTGGATAGCGTCCAGCAAGCGTTGATAGATGCCTGTCAATAGGGCCACTGTACCACCTGACACGCCAGGCACCACATCTGCAGCGCCCATGGCAAGTCCACGAATCAGAACATCAAATGCTTTCATTGCCATCAGTTTGTTTTTAATCCTTGAGTGGTCGAGCTCAATCTTGTCCAGGGTACATGCTCTCTAAGGCCTCTTCCAATGAGTTCCCAAATTGTACCACAGCGCGTTGCCTGTATTCCTCTGACAAGCTATCTTCCTCAACCAGTTTCAAATAACCAATCAACAAAGCCCATACATCCACGTGTTTAGGGTGCATGATGATGCCCATCTCCATTAACGCTCTTGCAGCCAAGTCCAGGCCTTCTTCTGAGACCTCAGAACAGGCAATGACAAAGGCTTCAGCATCTTGGTCAAGGCAAGACATCAGAGATTCCATTGCTTTGGTTGCTTCAAGCTTTAGCCCAGTCATTAGATAAACTTCTAACGCAATGGCGTGAAAGTTGACCATGTCGGGCTCCAGCTCAATGGCTTTTTTCACATAGCTGATGCTGTCAATCAAGTTGCCAGTGAATGCCGTAATTTTTGCTAATTCAGCCCATCCTTCTGCCAATGAATCATCCATGGTTATGGCGCGCTGAAGCACGGTGATGCTTTCTTGGTCCCTGTCTAATTGCTGCAGGCACATAGCGATACGCAAAAGGGTGTAAGCGGCGGGTTGGTCAGCTGCAATGGCTTCCTCATAGGCCAGCATGGCCTCCTTAGGCTTGCTCAATGCTTCAAGGATGCGTCCTTTGTCATAATGTGCTGCAGCAAAGGTCTCATCAATCAAAATAGCATAATCCAAGGCATTCAATGCCGCTTCTAGCTGGTCTTGCTTAGTGTGGCTGCAAGCTTTGTGGTACCATGCAGTTTCTGAATAGGGTTGCTTGCTGATGTAGGCATCAAACCATGCGATGGCTTCTGCATGCATGTTGGCTAAGTCGTGATTCAACGCAAGCAAGTAGAGTAAATGCTCATCATCAGGTTCTTCAGTGAGCATGTCGGCAATGCTCTCGATGGCTTCTGGGTATCGGCCCATGGCGTTGTACAATGCGGCCAACTGACCCAAAATAGGGTAACGGTCCTCCACGTGATCCAAAGCCAGTTTCAAACTCTTGATGGCTTCTTTGTGCTTGCCCATCCGCACCATGATCAAGCCTCGGGTCCATTCCAGTTCAGGGTGATTGGGTGCCACGCCTTCTGCATGTTCCAAGGCTTTTCTCGCCTGTTCAACCATGTTTGCTTCGACGAAATAGCGGGCAGTTTTTACTGCAAAAGTTGGAGCGTTGGGGTAGAGGTTAAGCCCCATGTCAATGGCTTGCTTGGCAGAGTTTAATTGCCCAATGTCCATATAATGGTCAGTGATTTCCTCAAACTCTTCCACGTCAAAGAAGCCAATCTCCTTGGTTCGAATGAGCTTTTCAAATCGCTCAATGAGGTGTTTGTTGTCGCTTGCTTGCATGGCCTTGATTCTAGCTGATTAAATGTATACACACATCGTGCCATTGACGCATTGACTGGTTCAGTTTTTCAACGCCCTTGTGAACAATTGCAGTAACGGACTCATGGAATGCTTGCTAAGGCTTCAATGGGCTCTACATTTGTAAGAGAATTCACTGATTTACTGCTTATGACTTTGATTGCATCTGTTTCTGGTATCCGCGGAACCATTGGGGGTTTGTCAGGTGACAACTTGACACCCATTGACATCGTGGCCTTTGCTAGTGCTTATGGTCAATGGCTTCAGTCACAACCACGCCAGGGGGACCATTTGAAGGTTGCTATTGGTCGCGATGCGAGGCCTTCAGGGGACTTGGTGCAAAGCATGGTGAGTCAGACGCTGATGGCTATGGGCATCAATGTCTTGGATTTAGGGCTGTCAACCACACCAACAGTGGAAATGGCTGTTGTCTGGGAGTCCTGCGATGGGGGCATTATTGTAACGGCCAGTCACAACCCCGTAGAGTGGAACGCATTGAAATTGTTGAACGCACGGGGAGAGTTCTTGTCTCAAGCTGATGGCGAAGGCATTCTTGAAGCCGTCCACAAGGGAGAATTCACCTACGCCTCTGTTCATGCCATGGGAACCATGCAGACATTGGATGATGCAATACCACGCCATGTACAAGCTGTAGTCGACTTGGATTCTGTTGACAAGGAGGCCATCACTTCAGCGAACTTCAAGGTGGCTGTTGATGCAGTGAATTCAACAGGCGGCATAGCGATACCCATGATGCTTCGTGCATTAGGCGTGAATGACCTTGAGTTGATCCATTGTGAACCCAACGGTCAGTTCCCTCATAACCCAGAGCCTTTGCGACGCAACCTGGATGACATTTGTGCATTGGTTCCAGCTAAAGGCTGTGACCTTGGCGTGGTGGTTGATCCCGATGTGGATCGCCTGGTCATGGTTTCTGAAGATGGGGAGCTTTTTGGCGAAGAATACACATTGGTTGCGGTAGCAGATTACCTTTTATCAAGGCAGCCCGGTCATTGTGTCAGCAACCTGTCAAGTTCACGGGCTTTGAGAGATGTGGCTGAGCGGCACGGCTCAAGCTATTCAGCATCAGCAGTTGGTGAAGTGCACGTGGTGGAGGCAATGAAAGCCCACAATGCAGTTATTGGAGGAGAAGGCAATGGAGGCATCATCGTGCCTGAGCTGCATTATGGAAGAGATTCCTTGGTTGGAGTGGCCTTGTTTCTTACCCATTTGGCCCATCAAAAAATGAAAGCCTCGGAACTTAAGGCAACCTACCCCATGTACTTCATGGCAAAGGAGAAAGCACAACTCACTGCAGACATGGATGTGGATGCCTTGCTCAAGAAAGTTGCCCTCATGCATGAGGGTGAGACCATGAGCACAGTTGATGGATTGAAAATCGATTTTGATGATGCATGGGTACACATGCGCAAGTCCAACACCGAACCCATTGTCAGAATTTATACCGAGGCGGGCAGTCAAGCTGAAGCAGATGCATTGGCAGCTCGGTTCGTGAAACAATTGGAACCTTCAAACCTTTAGGGCTCAACCTTAACGCCATGAGAACATACTTAGATAACGCTGCAACAACGCCTATTTGTGATGAAGCAAAGCGTGCCATGGTTGATGCCATGGATGCCTACGGCAACCCCAGCAGCACCCATGCTTCAGGTCGCAAGGCTAAGGCCATTGTTGAATCTGTCAGGAAGGATATTGCCAGCCGGTTGGCATGTAGCCCCTCTGAAATTGTGTTCACGTCAGGGGGCACAGAGGCAGATAACTGGGCATTGACATGTGCTGTGCAAGACTTAGGTGTCACACATATTTACACCTCTGCGTTGGAACATCACGCCGTGGGACACACTGCTGAAGGCCTGGGTTCTTCTAGCGCTTGCCAAATTCATAGGGTTCCTCATGATGCCGATGGCGTCCATGATTTACTATGGCTTGACCAGCAACTGGAAAAGCATGCAAAACAAGGAGAGAAGGCCATGGTTAGCATCATGCATGCAAACAATGAAGTGGGTAACATCTTAGACCTGGCACAGGTTGTTGACTCATGCAAACGCCATGGCGCCCTGAGTCATTCAGACACCGTGCAAACCATCTGTCATTACCCAATCAATTTAACAGAACTCCAATTGGACTTTGCGGCCTGCGCTGCCCATAAATTTCACGGACCCAAAGGGGTTGGGTTTGCATTCGTTCGACGAGGTATTCATGGACGGCCCCTGATCAAGGGTGGCGGCCAGGAGCGAGGCGCACGTGCAGGCACAGAGAACGTGGTTGGCATTGCTGGCTTGGGAGCGGCATTCAATTTAGCCATTGACAACATGGATGCTAAGGCGGCTCATGTTCGGTCAGTGAAAGCGTATGCCATAGATCAATTGAACCAAGCCTACCCCCAGGTGGTTTTCAACGGCCTTTCTGCTGAGATGGACAAGAGCCTGTACACAGTTTTGAATTTTTACCTGCCCTCATTGCATGACAATTCCATGATGACCTTCCAGTTAGATATCCATGGCATTGAAGCCTCTGGAGGCAGTGCTTGCAGTAGTGGGTCTGTTCAAGGCAGCCATGTCATATCTGCCTTGAATAAAAAGGTAGGGACGCGTATCAGTTTTTCAGGCTATAGTCAAACTGCAGATATCGATGCCTTGATGCAAGCCTTGAAAAAGATTGAGAGCAATTTGGCCACAATCAGGGCCACTGCTTGATCAGTGAATCACATTGATGGTCCCGTGCACGCGGCCATCTTCAGTTTCAAAGTACCACACATAACTGTCCTGCTGAGAAGGCCTGCCATTGATTTTTCCGTCCCAAAACTCTTGGAAGGGTTGATCGGTTTCAAACACCACATAGCCCAGTCGATTGAGGATGACGAAACGGTCATCATTGAAGCAATCATTGCCCGCAATGGTTAGCAACTCGTTGATACCATCCTCATTGGGCGTGAAGGTATTTGGCACCCACAGGCGTTGATCATCTCGTATGATGCTTGTGGTGAAGGAATAGTCAAAGCTGGCGTGGCAAATGCTGTCAAACAAGGTCAATGTCACAGTGTAAGTGCCGGAAGCCGGCAGTCGGTAGGTGGCTACGCGGCCCGTATCGGTCACACCATTTTCAAAGGTCCATAGGTATTGGTATTTGACGCTGTCTGTGCCATAGGAGACATCAAGACGCACCCTGCCATCCCAACAAGTGTCAGGCGCTACGGTAACTAAAGGTCCATTCCAATCCGGGTCAAAGGTGACATTTTGGTAGCTTGTGTCTGATTTGTTGCAGACGGTGTCAATGGCAATGAGTCGTACCGTGTAGGTGCCTGCGGCTTGGAATCGGTAGGATGAGCTGTTGCCGCTTCCGCTATTCCCATCACCATAGTTCCATTGGGCAAGGTGGCTCCGCTTGCTCTGGTCTTGGAGCTGAATCTCATAATATCTGTCGCAGGCCTCGTAGCTGACATCAAAAGCAGCCTCAGGTGTGATGCCTTTGGTGTGGGTGATGGTCAACGTGCTGGTGTCAGAGATGTCACAAATGGTGTCCATAGCAATCAAGGTGATGGTCCATGTGCCTTTGGTGAAGATTGTGGTGGGGTTGGTTGAGTCAGAACTGTTCCCATTGCCAAAGTCCCAATAAAACACATTGGCATTCAGTGAGTTGTTGGTAAAGGTTACACGCATGTCTTCACAAAGGGTGTCTACATCGGAGTCGTAATCGATGTCTGCTATTGCAGTTACTGAGGTTTCAAAATCAATTTTGATGACACCAAGGTTGCAATTATTGCCGAGTCTAGCCGGTCCGACAACACCTGGAGTGGTGGGGAATGAGCCTCCTGAGCAGGCTGCACACACAGCTTGGTAAATGGTGCCATCAGGGCCAAACCTTGATGTTCCGCCATCTACGTGTTCGCTGGATGAGCCGCCAAAGAAGCTTGCAAACAATGGGGCAGAAGCATTGCTCTCCAACACAAGGAAATAAAAATCGCTGCCATCGGTGGTGCTTTGAACGGCATCATTGGTTACAAATAAGCCTGAGGTGCTTCCCCCGATGGAACCACTATTCACGCTGCCCCCCCATCCAGACATCAAGATGTTCAAGCAAGCATCAACGTTGAAGGCTGTGGGGACGATGTTGGGTTGCCCATCAGCTGTGCCCCAGCGTGTGCTGAAAATAGTCTGCGTCAAATCTTCGTGGAACTTGTGCACAAACTGACTACCTGAAGGCGTTCTCCAAGTTCCTGCAGTAACTGGGTATATGCCCTTAGTTTGGCCAAAAACGTACACCGCCCCATGCTTGTCAATGTCGATCAAGAAGGATAAGTCCACTTGACTGGTGCCAAGGTACCGGCTGGCTTCAATGACGCCCGTATTAGAGAATCTCGCAATAAAGCCATCCAATCCACCTTGGTGGTTATTGACCGCATTGGGAAGCCCTGTGTTGCTTGTGCTTCCTGTGATAAATACCTTGCCGTTTGGGGCAACCTTCAGGCCGTAGCCTGCATCATTGCCCGTGCCACCAAAGTACCTTGACCAGTTGAGGCTGGCTAGGTTGCTGCTCATTTGAAATACCACAGCATCTGTTGATCCATTGCGGCTATTTGCGGCTAAGGGGAAATTGGATGAAGAACTGGTGCTGACGATGTAGACTTGGTCTTGGCTGTCGACCACAACCTCACCACGTGACACATCCCCATAGTTTTTTTGAATGCCCTTATCTAAGCCATCAACGCCATTGCCGCCGATAATGGTTGCTGCGGTGTAAGCAGTCCCCGTGTTGTTGATGACGGCGACAAAGATGTCAACGCCATTGCTGAAATCCATTGGCAAGGGGGATCCCTGTGAAGAGCCGTAAGCTGACCCGCCATTGAAGCTTTGGTCATAGCCTGGCACAGACAGCGAGGAGGTGATGAAATCGTTAGACCCTGTTGTGCCCATCATCACCAAATTACCTGCGTTGTTGACCATCATGGAGTGGGGTTGGTCGGGTTTGTTGCCACCCAAGTAAGTGGAGTAGATGCGGCTTGTGCCATCAGCGCTGAATTTGGTGAGTCCTATGTCACAATTCATGTAGCCTTGTCCTCCGGTCGGGTCATTGTAGCTTGGATCCAAAGCGCCTGTGGTGATGGGGTAGCCAATATCAAAGACGATGCCTGCACCGTATAAGTTGCCTTGGCCGTCATAGGTAGCTGTGTAGCCCCAGTTGTCAGCCATCGATCCGGAAAAGGAAGAAAAAACCAAGGTGGGGTCAATGACCAAGGGCAGTCGCTTGTTGTACCGGCCCAGCTTGAAGCGCACCACCCCATCTTTCACGTCAAAGCGACAGGGGATGGTTTTCCGGCCACGCGGTCCGTCTTGGTAGGCAACCAGGTCCGATTCACGAATGTCACCCATAGGCGTGGGAAGGACGATTTCGTTTTCCTGATTGACATAGGGCGTCAATCCATCGTAGGACAATTGAATCAGCTTAGGGTCTGCGCCAACGTCAACAAGCCAGCTGGTTTTCGCCTCGCCAAAGTCATCGCGTTCCATGCGTAAATCGATGCCCGGGTAGAGGTCTTTTTGAATGAACCCTGCAAAGTCAGGGACGTTGCTGGCAAAGGCATTTGGGTCACCGCCTGTCAGGTAGTTCCTGTAGCCTGCTTGCTTGCCTTGACCGACCCATTTGCTGGGACTAGATCCAAGGTAATGGCAAGCAAAGGCAAAAAAGTCCATGGACTCCGTGCCCGAATGATTGCCATGCTTCACTTGATCCTGATGGGGGTGATGGGGCATGTTTTCCGGATTTGCAATCATGACCTTGTAGCCAGTTTCTTGCCAGAAATAGGCGCCGGCATTGAAGGCCATTTTCGCTTCAAAGTCACCTGACCATTGTCCTTGGTTTGGTACATGAATAGCTTGGCCAAAAAGGCCAACGGCACATATTACTAGAAAAGCGAACAGGAATCGACGACAGGCCATGGTCAAATTTACGTTTTATACCCGGGTACATTGCAAGAGGCCTTTGCTCTTGTTCCCCCACAGGGTAGCAATCAAAAAGCGTTCCTCATTCTCTGTGCATTTCAATGCAGATTTGATTTGATCTGCCCGCTGCGGGAACCCCCTGCTGATGACAGAGAAACCAGCCTTTGCATCTGACTTGATCGGCTTGCCTTTGTGATCAAGTCGAAAGACTCTACCGGGGAAATCAGCGGGAATGTGGCTGGCAGTCAGTAGGCTGTGCGAAGGGTGAAGGCGTTTCAATCCATGGAGTGATGCCAGGTGATTAACGCCGCGTGATGCTAAGACAGAAGGGTAGGGGTCAATCAAGAAAGCAAGTGGCTCAGTCGCCATGTCAACAATTTCGCCTGCCATGACGGGTGAGTCATGGCGAACTTCACCGGCCCCCTCCAATTCCACGATGCGCCGCTTGGCCGGGCCATTGTAGCCCCTTTCTACGTGAATCAGGAGTTCTTTGACCTCACGGTTGTGACTCAACCAAATCAGCTCACAGGCTTGGGGGAAAAGGCGTTCAGCCTCGGTTGCGTCAAGTAATGGGGAGAGCTTGATTAGGACATGATCACTCATGGTAAGCCAAGCTTTCATCAATGCTACAGCGTTGGGTTCGCAGGCATTGGGATGAAAAACGCGCTGACCATTTTGCAGCCTAGATGGGTCAGAAAACACTGCATCAAATCGACCGGTTTGCAGTGATTCAGCCTTGTCTTGAATAACACGCCTTGTTTGACGAAGGACTTGGCCATTATGGTGGAGCATGGTTGCTAGATGTTCATCGGGCTCAGTGACGGTCATGTTTGCGCCACATTGCTCAAATGCCCATGTGTCAACACCAGACCCACCTGTTGTGTCCAGACCTTTCCATGACGCAGGAGAGCCAATGGCCTGGTGTAAAAAATGGGCTTTCCATGTTGCTGTGGCTTCTGAGCTTGCTTGCCGGGCATTGCTCAATGGTGGCAAAAGGTAGCCTGGTACTTGGCAAAGGCTAGGCCATCGTTGACTCAATGTTTGCTGACCTTGTTTTTGATCAATCAATAGCTGCCAATGGGGATTGTTGTTGGCTTTGAGTCGCAAGGAATCTATGTCGTAATCCTCGTACTCATTGAGAAAATTTCCAATGTCATGGCTGGTTGGAAAATGGGTATTTAATAAGTCATGCTTCATGAAGGTCTGCAAGTTAAGTCGGCATTAAACTTTTTTGGTGTTTAGTGAGTCTTAAACATAAGCAATGGTGTAAATTCACCATTCAGTTTATCGACTACCATACCATACTTTGATGAAGAAATTCTATTTTTTGACAGCCATGTTGACCATGATGGCTTTATCTGCTCAACTCACGACAGTCATTGATACAGCTTCTGGCGGAGATTTATCGACACAAATGTTTTTTGCGGGTTCGCCAACAACCAGCTCTGTGTCGACTTGTCCTGGAACCATGACCCTCACCATTCCTGCCAACTCATACGTGTACAGCGTGGATGTGAGCTATGACATGACTGCCGGTGGTCAGGCTTGGAAATCTGAACAAGAAAGTTACTTGAAATGCACATCAACAGGCAACACGGAAGCTGCGGTATCGGCAGGTGTTGGTGACGCTGCTGGAACCTTCTCCTATAGCCGCAGCAACTTGACTCTTGCCAATGGTATCACGACAACGGGTATCTTGAATTTTGAATTGCATGCCTTCAGGACATGGGGTGGGTTTGGCTGCTCGACAAACCTCAACAAGGTAGATGCAGGAACATGGATTATTGCGGTGACCTACGGCGCTGCACCGACATGTATTGCACCAACCGGATTGACCTTAAACTATGCCACACACAACCAAGTTGATGTGGGATGGACCACTGGTGGTGCCAGCAACTGGCAATTGAAAGTTGGCAGTACCGGCTTCAACCCTGTAGGTTTTGGAACTTGGCATGCTTCTACGACAACCAACTATGGGGTAACCGGTCTCACTGCGTCAACCACCTACGATGTCTACGTTCGTGACAGCTGCGGCACAGGCAACTCGTCTTTGTGGGTTGGCCCATTGACTGTTACGACTTTGTGCACACCACTTGTTGCACCCACCACGGAAAACTTTGATGGCAGCTCATGGTCATCAGGCACAGGCTGGACCAATGTTGGTGATGCCATTGATGCTTGCTGGACCCGTTCTGCTGCGCCAGGAACGGTCTATGCATGGGGTGTTTCAGCAGCAGGAACAGCTACGAATAATACAGGCCCCTCTGCAGATCACAGCACAGGATTAAGTTCTGGTCAATACATCTACACGGAGTCTAGCAATGGTTCCTACCAGGACCAAGCAAGTATTTCATCACCACTGATTGATGTTGCCTCATTGACACAACCTTCGGTCACGTTTTGGTACCATATGTACGGCCAATACACAGGCACCATTGCGATGGATGTGTGGACAGGCTCTTCTTGGCAGCAAAATGTATGGAGTTTATCCGGCGCACAGCAAAGCAGTTCTGCTGCGGCATGGGACAGTGCGAATGTATCCCTTGTGGGGTTTGCAAGCCCATTGCGGGTTCGGTTCCGTGGCACACGGTCTTTTGGATCACCCGGCGATATGGCTATCGATGACGTAGCTTTTGAGAATGGTCCAACTTGCCCTGCACCTACTGCTCTAGCTTCTACGGCGGTGGCTTTCACGACAGCAGATTTCTCCACCAGCGGAGGTGGCTCATCATCCCATGAATTCATTGCAGGTTCTGTGGGTACTGCAGCATCATCCATGACCAACAATGTTGTTGTAACTGGCAGTACAGGCACTTTGTCAGGTTTCACCTCAGGCAACAGCTATGATGTCTACGTGAGGGGAATCTGTGGGACAGGTGATACCAGTTCTTGGTTTGGCCCCATGACCATTCAAACCCTTTGCAGTCCAGTTTCTGCACCATTCACAGAAGATTTTGATGGAAGCAATTTCATCGATGGATCGGGAACCTATTCAGCAGGTGACAGCCTTGATCCCTGCTGGTACCGTAACCCCGGTCGCGGCAACTCTGCTGGCTCACCCTATTACTGGGCCATCAGGGATGGTAACACGAGTACGCCGGGTACCGGGCCAGATGACGATGTGTCGGGCAATGGCAACTATGCCTACACGGAATCTACCTCAGGCATTGCCAATCAGGTATCGACACTGCGCATGGTTCCCGTGAATGTGTCTGCATTGACCAGTCCACAACTCTCCTTCTCCTACCATGCATATGGTAGCAGCATGGGTAGTTTAAAGTTTGAAGTTTGGGAACCTGGTTCAGGTTGGGGCGCTCCCACAACAGTGTTTACGGGGCAACAGCAGAGCTCACAGACAGCGGCATGGATGGATACATCTTACACACTGTCCGTTACCAGCGACACCATTGTTGTTCGCTTTATCGCTCTTCGCGGATCATCCAACCAGTCTGACATGGCCATAGATGAGGTGGAAATTGCAGAAGCTCCATCTTGTCCAGACCCTTATGCTCTGGCGGTTTCAGCTATCACGGGTACGTCTGCAAGCATTTCATGGACAACAGGTGGTTCAAGCAACTGGAATGTTGCCGTTGGTCCCACAGGCACAGTCAGCCCAGGCTCATCCTTCACGGCGATCACCAGCAACCCCTACGTGTTGACGGCCTTGACGCCTGGCACGACCTACGATGTTTACCTGCGCGACAGCTGCGGCAATGGTGACGTGTCTGCATGGGTTGGTCCTGTGACATTCAGCACCCCCTGCCAGGGTTCGTTGGCTCCCTTTTCTGAAAATTTTGATGGCAGTTCATGGACGGCTTCAAGCCATTTTGATCCAGGCAATATAGATGTGTGCTGGTCACGCAGTGCCACGGCAGGTTTTTGGTTCAAAGGTGGGTCAGGTGGCACCCCATCCAATGGTACGGGCCCGAGTTCTGACCACACCAGTGGGTCAGGTGGCTATGCTTATTCAGAGTCTCAAAACCCAACAGTATTTTCCACAGATTTGGTTTCACCACTGATTAACCTTGACACCCTGAGTTCTCCTGAGGTCGTCTTTTGGTACCATATGTACGGATTCCAAGTCCAGAAAATGGAGCTGTTCATTGCTGCCAATGGTGGCGCTTACACCAGTATTTGGTCTAAATCAGGGGCACAGCAAACATCCAACGCTTCACCATGGGAAGAGGCTCGCATTGACATCTCAACCTATGCCAGTGACAGTGTGACCTTCAAGTGGGTCGCTACCAGAAACCCTCCTGGTTTCTTTACTCGCGCAGACATGGCCATTGATGACTTCTCTGTGGATAATGCGCCGTCATGTCCTGCACCTTCCGTACCGACATCAACGGCAACGACAACGTCATCTGTCACCCTTGCTTGGACGACAGGTGGTGCAACTGCATGGGACATTGAATATGGACCTGTGGGTTTCACGACAGGCAGTGGAACGGTGGTTCCGGCGTCAAGCAATCCGTTCACGGTGACAGGCTTGTCAACATCGACCAATTACGATTTCTACGTCAGAGATGTTTGTTCAGCGACAAGTTCATCAGTTTGGATGGGCCCCGTGGCAGTGCAAACCAATTGCGGTGTCATCACAGCACCATCGACAGAGAATTTTGACGCCAACTTTGCTGAAGGTGCTGGTTGGCCTAATACGGGATCAACCATTGATCCTTGCTGGACAAGGACCCCTTCAACGGGCACGACGGGATTTGGCAATTCTAATTACCATTGGGGTGGAGGCACAGGCAGTACACCGAGCAACAACACTGGCCCATCCAGTGACCACACAACTGGCTCAGGCTCTTATGCCTACGTTGAAGCCAGTGGGCAGACTGGCAGCACGGCTAGTTTGATTACACCATTTTATGACTTGGATACCTTGTCAACCCCTGAATTGCGTTTTTGGAAGCACCAATATGGCAACCAAATCAACAATTTCAAGGTTGTGATCAATAATGGGTCAGGTTGGACCACGATTCACAATTCCTCAGGTGATCAAGGCAACCAATGGACAGAGGTTGTGGTGTCCTTGGTCAATTACTTGACCGACACGGTGCAATTCAAGTTTATCACCTTGAAGCCGACTTCTGGCGGTGGAGCCCGTGGTGATGTAGCAATTGATGACTTGGTTGTCGCGAATGTCCCAACGTGCTTACAGCCAAGCAATGTGGCGGTTACTGCAGCCACGTTGACATCCATTACCTTGTCTTGGACGACGGGTGGCGCAAGCAATTGGCAAATTGAGTATGGACCCTTTGGTTCAGTACCTGGAGGGGGCACCATTGTGAACGCTACAAGCAATCCCTTCACCATCACAGGACTGAGTCCTGGCACATCGTATGCTATGGTGGTTCGAGACAGCTGTGGCTTGGGAAGTACCTCTGCATGGTCAGCAATCATTACAGGTAACACCATGTGTGGAACCGTGCTAGCGCCGTTGACGCAAAACTTTGATGTGGGATTCAATGAAGGGGCAATGGGACCTGGTTTTTGGAATGCCGGTTCAACCATTGACCCTTGCTGGTCACGAACCCCCAACTCTACGGGTACATCAGCAATTTACCACTGGGGTGGCGGTTCAGGTAACACGCCAACAGGTCAAACAGGCCCGTCATCAGACCACACCTCGGGCAGTGGCAATTATGTCTACACAGAGGCTTCCTATGGTTCAGCAAGTGAAACAGCCCTTTTGGAAACCCCATTGATTGACCTGAGTGCATTGACGGCACCTGAATTAAAGTTCTGGTTCCATATGCGCGGTAGCAGCATACAATCCCTTCGGATTGATATTTACTCTGCCACATCGGGTAACTACACGCCGATTGACTCCATTGTGGGTGACCAAGGCAATGCCTGGCATGAGCAGGTGATCAACCTCAGTACGTATGTCAACCAGACCATCAAGGTTCGCTTCCGTGCGGCAAAGAACAGCACTACGGCAAGCCAGCGTGCTGACATTGCCATTGATGACTTCAGTATTAGCAATGCGCCCAGCTGTCCTGCGCCAACCAATTTGGCAGTGACACCTTTGACATCGACCACAGCGAGTGTTTCTTGGCTCAGTGGTGGCAGCGGCACAGCTATATTGGAATACGGACCGACAGGCTTCACTGTGGGCGCGGGAACCCTGGTAGTCACCACATCAAACCCCTATATTTTGACGGGATTGACTGCAGGTGTCTTGTACGATTTGTATGTTGTTGATTCATGTGGAGCTTCGAGTTATTCTACCCTCACAGGCCCTGTGTCTATGCAAACTTTCAATTGCAACAACGGCTGCATATACACCTTGGATTTGTCAGATAGCTTTGGTGATGGCTGGGATGCCAATTGGCAGGGTTCGTCACAGCACAAGATCACCTTGACTACGGGCGGTATCACCACGGATTATAGCATGACCAATGGTTCAGCCGCTAGCTTTAGCATCAATGTCTGTGATGGCGACACCCTTCGTTTACGCTTTGTCAATGGAGGTCAATGGTCAGATGAATGCGGTTGGACCTTGAAGGATGCCAGTGGCGTGACAATCAATAGTCAGACAGCTGGCGCCAACATTGCCACAGGATTTAAGTACAGTGGCTCATCCACATGTAACAACCCTTGCCCTGACCCTGTGGTTGCTAGCTTCACAAGTAGCAGCAATGGGTTGACGATGACCTTTGATGGCAGCACCTCTACCGGTACCTCGCTGACCTATGCATGGGACTATGGTGATGGCAATAGTGGCACTGTGAATCCTGCTGTGCACCCTTACAGTACAGCGGGCAACTACAATGTGTCATTGATTGTCACGGACCAGTGTGGTCAATCCGATACATTAGATCAGAACTTCGAAGTTTGTGATACCATTTTACCAGCCTTTACCGTGGCGATTCAGGTATACCAAGTTGGATTCACCGGTCCACTGAATCCAGGCAATTACAGTTACATCTCTTGGGATTTTGGTGACGGAACAGGTGCCACAGGTGCCAACCCGTCGCACACCTATGCTGGAGGTGGTCTATACTCGGTCATCCTTACTGTTGTTAACCTCTGTGGTGATACATTGACACACACGCAGGTTGTGACTATTTGCTCCAAACCTGTTGCAGCCTTTACTTGGTTTATTGTGAGTTCGTCTGGCAGTGGCATGCTGGTTCAGTTTGATGCCACAAGCACAGTGGGAGCTAACAGTTACCTCTGGTCATGGGGTGATGGCACATCGAGTACTGGCACAAACTATACCCAGCACAATTACTCAGTACCTAGCTTGCTGTACAATGTGACATTGATTGTTAACAGTGCCTGTGGGTTATCAGACACCACGACCCATCGCTTGGATGAGCTAGGTCTGGATGAACCCGGTGCTCTAGGAGCAGTGATTGCCTACCCCAACCCATTGACAGGCGCGCAAACCTTAACCATTAGCCATTGGTTGCCACAATCGAGAACCCTCGTAACAGTCAGTGATGGCATGGGGCATGTGGTTCTTCAACAGGTCTTAGATTTTGACGCGAAAGGTGAAGCCTTATTGGGCATGCAATCTCTGGCTGCAGGCGTATACCACATTGAACTGTTGGCGGATGATCGGAGAGCAATCCTTCAGATTGTAACGCAGAAATAAGTCAATATCCTTTTGATAACTCAAAGCGGGCTGGATGAAAATCTGGCCCGTTTTCGTTTCAAGGTGATTAAGTTTGTTAAATGGAAGCTTATTTGACCCTTGATGTCCTCCTTGCGTTCATGACCCTGTCTTTTCTGGAAGTCGTGTTAGGGATTGATAACATCATATTCATCAGTATTCTCACCAACAAGTTGCCTGAAGCCATTCGTGCCAAGGCACGAAAACTAGGCATTGGTTTGGCCTTGGTTTTTCGTGTGATGATGCTCTTGGGAATCACGTGGCTCATGACGTGGACAAATACGTTATTCAGCTTAGGTGATCATGCAGTCAGCGGCAAGGACTTGGTTCTGTTTGCAGGGGGTTTGTTTCTGTTGCAGAAGGCCACAGTAGAGATTTATGAAATCGTAGAAAAGGGCCATTCAGAAGCAGGTCATCACATGAAGGTGAAAAAGCATTTCATGTCCATCATCATTCAAATTGGTTTGTTGGACATTGTATTCAGCTTTGATAGCATCCTCACGGCCATTGGCATGACGGATGATTTACCGGTCATGATTGCTGCTATTGTGGTGGCCATGATCGTGATGCTTAAGTTCAGCGGACCCGTTTCAAGAGTCATTGAAAAGCATCCTAGCCTGCAGGTTCTTGCCCTGGCATTTTTGATACTGATTGGCTTTATGCTGATATTGGATGGCGCTGGTATTGAGGTCCCTAAGAGCTATATCTATGCCGCCGTAGGGTTCTCTCTTTTTGTGGAAATGCTGAATCTTAGGGGTAAGAAAAACAAAATCTAATGAAATTAATCCGCTACCTGTACCGGATTCCGGTTACAATTGCCTTACTTCTGCTGATCGTGTCTGCGGTGATTGTTGCCAAACTCCTTGGCGCAAGCATGGGGTTTAGACATCGCATGTTCAATGCCTGGCGATCCATGGTGCTATTCACCTTAGGTATCAAGGTGAACGTCAAGGGTGAAATGGTTCGTCGCGCAGGAATAGCCATGTACAATCACAGGTCTTATGCTGATGCGATTTTTGTTTACAGTTATGCGCCTGTCGTATTTCTAGCTATGAAAGAGTTGAAGTCGTGGCCAATATTTGGGTTGGCAGCTTCAGCAATGGACACGGTATTTGTTGACCGCAGCAGCAAGGACTCCAGGCGCGCTGCAAAGCTGATGTTGGCAGATCGGGTGAGTCAGGGCATGAGCCCTGTGATTTTCCCTGAAGGTCATTGCAGTGAGAAGGGCTTATTGCCGTTCAAGCCGGGCATGTTTCATGTCGCTGCTGAAAAAGGCGTGCCGATTTTACCATCAACCATAGAATACAGTGACCCTGAAATGGCCTGGGTGGGAGAGGAGTCATTCATCTCTCATCTATCACGTATGTTGGGGAAACCAAGTTGGTCGGTTGATCTTACTTTTGGTCCTGCCATGGAAGGAATTGATGGCGTGGACTTGAATGATCGCGTTGCAGCATGGATGTCTGACAATCTTCGGCATTGATTTTGTAAGTGTCTATAGGTGTAAATTTGGAAATCTAATCAAAGCTATTGAATGATTCTTATCATTTCCGGGACCAACCGTCCTAACAATTACAGCCATAAAATGGCCTTGCAAATGCAAAATATGCTTAAGCAAGGAGGCCAGGATTCTAAGGTGTTGAGTCTGGAGGATTTGCCATCAGATTTGCCCGTCAGTGACATGTTTGGCAATCGATCAACCGTCATGGAAAATGTCATAAAAACGTTAATTACGCCGGCAAAGGCTTTGATGATTGTGGCGCCAGAGTACAATGGCTCATACCCGGGCATTTTGAAAGTTTTTCTGGAAAGCCTCGGTGGCGATGATGATTGGAAGATAATGGAAGGTCGTTCAGTCATGCTTGTTGGCGTCTCAGCAGGTCGAGCAGGCAATTTGCGTGGACTGGATCACTTGACATCGGTGTTGCATTACATGGGCTTGTCGGTGTACCGTGAAAAGCTTGCACTGCCTGGTATTGTTGAAATCCTTTCAGAAGAAGGGTCGTGGATTGATCAGCAAAGCAAAGCAGCCCTTCAACGACGCATGGATGCCTTTATTTTAAGCTTAAAGTAGCCATGGCAGAGGTTGATATTTTTTCAAAAGCGCCTGAGCATGGCTACAGAGAAGCCGCAAACCCCGTGGATGTTGAGGCATTCAAGACGATTGTAGAAAACCGTCGATCTGTCAGAGTGTATGATGACAGCCCTATCCCTGAGTCTGTGATGAAGGAATGCTTGCGGTTGGCCCTGTTGGCACCCAACAGCTCCAATCTCCAAACATGGCAGTTTTATTGGGTTCGGTCAGCTGAAAAAAAGGAGAAATTGGTTAATTATTGTCTGAATCAACCTGCTGCAAAATATGCACAGGAATTGGTGGTTGCTGTTGCGCGTCCAGATTTATGGAAAGAAAACAATGCCATGATGTTGGCAAAGTTTGATGAGGCAAAAAAGCAGCGAATGGGTGCTGCCTACCAGTATTATAAAAAGATTGTCCCCTTGGCCTATAACATGGGACCTCTTGGGATCTATGGACCGATCAAGACCTTAGCCGTTTGGTTGAGGGGGTTGAGGAAACCAACGCCACGTGGTCCATTTTCGCGATCTGGTATGGGCTTGTGGGCACAGAAGTCAACGGCACTTGCCTGTGAAAACTACATGCTGGCGATGACAGCACATGGCTTTGATACCTGCCCCATGGAGGGCATGGACTCAGTCAGAATCAAGCGATTATTGGACCTGCCACGAGCTGCGGAAATATGCATGGTCATATCTGCAGGAAAACGTGCAGACACAGGGGTTTATGGCCCCAGGGTTCGCTTTGATTCAGCGCGATTCCTGAAGGAAGTGTAGCCCTATCTCACAAGGATTCAACGATGGTTCGTGCCATTTCTCCTGAACCCACCACAGAGATGGTTGCTGTGCTAGTAGGCCTTGCCAGCAGCATGAATGGCAATCATTGGCTTGAGAAATTCACCCAATTCATTGATGTTCATTTGGCTTGCTGCATCGCAAAGGGCCTCTGAAGGGCATGGATGAGCTTCAATGAATAAGCCATCAACGCCAGCACCAACAGCTGATCGTGTCAACACATCAAGGTATTGTTTAGCGCCACCTGAGGGGTCAGCGGATGGGATGCCATACTTCCTGATGGAGTGTGTGGCATCAAATATCACGGGGTAACCTGTTTTGCGCATGTGGTAAAAGGCTCTAGGATCAACCACTAGGTCATTGTAACCAAAGCTGTACCCACGTTCAGTGAGCAGAATCTGCTCATTGCCAGTGGAAGTAATTTTTGCACAGACCTTGCTCATGTTTTCGGGTGCCAGGAATTGTCCATGTTTGACATTGATGACCTTGCCTGTTTTTGCAGCGGCAAGCACAAGGGAAGTCTGCATGCACAGGTAGGCGGGTATCTGTAAGACATCAACCACCTCTGAGGCGGGAATGGCCTGGTCAGCTTGGTGAATGTCAGTGAGTAAAGGGAAGTTGAACTGCTCCTTGACCTCTTGCAACAGTTTCAGACCTTCGTCCAGGCCAGGGCCTTGGTAAAAGTCTACACTTGAGCGGTTGTCCTTGGTGAAGCTGGATTTGTAGATGACACCTGCCAATGGCAAGGCTTCGCGAAGTTCTGCCAGGCCTTCTGCCACAGCCATCATGGTGTCGCGATCTTCGATTACACAGGGTCCTGAAATCAAGAAAAGTTGATCGCCACCACATGGGATGTTGCCGACCTGTATGCTGCGGGTTTTCATGCCACGAAGGTACATTGAATGCGGTGCAAGGCTTGCAAGCTTGATTCAATGGACGCCTGTTTACTGGCTCGGTAGTGCAATGTCATTTGACAGGTCTCGCCATAGCTGGCATCCTTCAATTGTGCTTGATGCTGACTCGCTAGGGACTCCAATGCACCAATGTCTTCATAGGTCAATGTCAGATGGACTTGACGCATCAGGTAGGCTTCTTGGATTTTAGCCTGAGCAATGCCTGCTGAGGCTGATCCTTTGTAGGCTGAGATAAGGCCTGATATACCAAGTTTTGTTCCGCCAAAAAGCCGAACCACCACCACAGCACTGTTGTGTAAATTGGCAGACAACAAGGCATGGAGGATGGGTGTGCCTGCTGAATGAGCAGGCTCCCCTGCATCATTGGCGCGTTCTTCTGCCTGTGGAAAGCCAATGATGGAGGCCCAGCAAAAATGCCGTGCCAGGGGATGATCTTTCCGCAATGAAGCAATGCGGTCATGCACCTGGTCAACAGAGTTGGCTTCAAAGGCATAAGCATGGAACTTGCTGCCTTTGTCCTTGATGAGGGCATAGCCCTCCTTGTGGATGTGTTGGTAGCTGTCCTTAGTCATGTGTGTGTGGTGCCTTGACCCCGGCACTGATTGCCACATGCAGACGGTTAATGCTTGGAATACTGGGGCAAGAGTAACGGCCACTGTAAGCACAGTAAGGGTTGTAGGATTTGTTGAAGTCAATTACCCATAGGGACTTAGCCAGGTCTTTATTGATGTCGATGTAGCGCCCGCCACCATAGGATGTGTGGCCATTGCTCGCATCAGCAAAGGGGATAAAAAGGTGGTCTTCATAGCCATCTTTGGTCATCAGGGATTGTGATTGGTAAGCAATCAGTGCCAGGGTTTTTCCACGATGCTTCATGGTCAGTGTGGCATATTTTCGGTACATTGGCAATCGGTCTGTGGAGGTAGGCATCCCAAACCAAGCTGAGTCATCACAGCGTTCCCATTGGGCCTCCAGTCGCCAATGCTTGGCAATGCGGAAGAATGGCAGCCCTTGAAAATGCTTGAGACCAGACTCAGTCAATGGCGATTTTCGGCCCATGAAATCACTGTTCATGGTTGATTGCCAATTCTTGATGCTTTGTCGGTAATGGGTTTTGGTATCAGCGATTTGCGCATGACTTTCCCCAGTGAAACAACTCAAGGCAATCAAAAAAATGGTTAGGAAGCGTAGAGAAATCATGCATCAAACTTACGGCAGCTAAAGCCCACAGCTTTACCTTCACACCATGAAACTCACCTTGCTGATACCTACCTATAACGAAGCTGACATGCTTGAGCGTTGTATTGTGTCAGCTAAGGGGGTATTTGACGAGGTGTTGGTTGTGGACTCCTTTTCAACGGATGAGACGGTCAGCATTGCAAAAAATCTTGGTGCCCGTGTCATTCAGCGTGCTTATGAGAATTCAGCATCGCAAAAAAACTGGGCCATCCCACAAGCAAGCCATTCATGGGTTTTGCTACTTGATGCCGATGAATGGATGACTAAGCCCTTGAGGGAGGAAGTTCTACGCATCAAACAGGGACCATTGCCACGTCATAAAGGTTTTTGGATCTACCGAGCCAACCACTTCATGGGCAAACGGGTTCGATACAGTGGCCTGCAAGGGGACAAGGTCATTCGACTCTTTGATCGAGATCACTGCCGGTATGAAGTCAAGCACGTCCATTCGGAAATCCGAAGCTCGGGAAGCATTGGCTCACTGAAACATCGATTGCAGCATGAAACCTTTAAAAGTCTTGCGCAATGGGAGCAAAAGCTACATCGCTACGCACAATGGCAAGCAGAGGATTACGACAGCAAAACGGGAGAGATCACGGCCTACCACACACAAGTCAAGCCTGCATGGCGCTTCTTGAAGCATTTCCTTCTCCAGTGGGGATTTCTCGATGGAGCGATTGGGCTTCAAGTGTCTCGCTATGCCGCATGGGGAGTGAGATTGCGCTACAGTAAGCTGAAGGCTTTAAGAGCTTCCAATGGCAGGGGCTAATGCTTGATGTGATTGCGTACGAGTCCGTACAGGTATGTGCCCATGATGCCAGAGGCAATCACCACAGCCAGGCTTGCCCATCCTGCACCTAAAAGGACAAATTGGGGACCGGGGCATGCACCAACGAGCGCCCACCCGAGACCAAAAAGGCTGCCGCCTACCAAGTACCGAAAGGGGGTGTTTTCTTTGTCTTCAATAGAGGTTTCCTTGCCTTCAATGTCATGCCAGTGCATGCGACGAAAGACCTGTATGCCAAAAGCGCCTAGGACTACGGCAGCACCTATGATGCCATACATGTGGAAGCTGTCAAAATGGAACATCTCCTGAATACGGTAGAAGCTAGCAGCCTCGGAGTTGTACAGGGCAATCCCAAAAAAGGTCCCTAAAAGGGCGATTGTGATTTCAATGAATAGGGTACGCATAGCTTAAAAAATCAAAGGGAACAATACATGGACCATGAAGAGGCCGCCGGCAAAGAAGCCAATCACCGCAAGCAGGGAAGGAAGCTGTAGGTTGGCAAGGCCAGATATGGCATGGCCACTGGTGCAGCCACCAGCATAGCGGGTACCAAACCCGACAAGCAAGCCGCCGATAATCAATATGGCCAAGCCTCTAGGGCTTTGCAAGCTTTCAGGGCCGAACAAGGATTCTGGCAGGTAACTATCCCCATGTTCAATGCCTACTTCTGTCAGGCTTGCAATGGTGTTTTCACTGATCGCTACTCGGTGATCATCGTTGACACGGAATTCGGCAGCTAGGTAACCACCAAACAGGGTTCCAAGAAGGAATAAGATGTTCCAGCGCTGTGCTTTGATGTCAATGCGAAAGAAATGGCAATTCTTGCCAGCGCCCGCAGCAGCACAGATGGTTCGAAAATTCTCAGAGAAGCCAAAGCTTTTGCCTAAGTACAGCAGGATAAGCATGACTGCAGCAATGGCAGCGCCTGATATATGCCAGGGCCAGGGTTGAAAGATCCAATCAGTAATCATGATTTTGAGGAATTTGTGTTAAAAGTTTCATAAGTGGAAAACAGATTCAAGGATTTGGATCAAGTTGCTTCACGGGTCTACGAGACATGATGAATGTCAATGTGCCACCCTGCATCAATTGCCAGTGCTCAATGAACGGTTCAGACAATGGTTGGCCATTGAATAGGACGGATTTTACGTAGACATGCGCTTGACTGTTGCCCTTTGTGACAATATGAAGATCCTGGCCATTGCTCAGGTGCAAGGTTGCTTTGTGCAGGTTTGGGCTGCCAATTGCATAGGTGCTGCTGCCAGGTGTAACAGGGTAGAAGCCTAAGGAAGAGAAGAGGTACCAAGCGCTCATTTGCCCTGCGTCATCATTGCCACAAAGCCCGTCAACACCTGGTCCATACATCTCTTGGAGAATGGACCTGACTCTGTGCTGCGTTTTCCAGGGCTGATCTGTCCAGTTGTAGAGGTAAGGGATATGATGGCTTGGCTCATTGCCATGCACATAATTCCCCATGATGCCATCTCTTGTGATGTCTTCTGTGTGAGCGATGTATTCATCAGGCAAATCCATGGTGAAAAGGGAATCCAAACGCTGAACAAAAATTTCCTCTCCACCCATGGCTGTCTTCAGGCCCTCTACATCATGTGGTGCGTAAAAACTGTAATTCCATGCATTGCCTTCAATGAATCCCTGACCATGGGTGCTTAACAGGTCATTGCCTTGGTGAAATGTGCCATTCTGGTGGCGTTGGGTGGCCCATCCAGTTTGCGGGTTGAAGGTGTTCTTGTAATGCATTGAACGGTCTTCGTAGCCTTTTTGCAGGGAAAGTAGCGGGTGATCTGTGCCCGTGTATTGATAATGTGAGGGCACATCGGGAGCGATAAGCTGTGCAATGCACCAATCATCGTAAGCGTACTCAAGGGTCTTTGATATGGATGCACTGCCATGTTCTGAAGGGATGTAGCCTGTGGACAGGTACTCACCCAATCCATCGTAATCAGACCAAGTGGATGACCGAATGGAGGCGTCAATGGCTCGATTCCAATCGATGCCTGACATGCCCTTTGCCCGTGCATCAGCTAGAACAGATACTGCATGGTAGCCAATCATGCACCAATTTTCATTAGCCCAATGACTCCATACGGGCAAGACCTCATGCACAGACTGATCAGCATGAGCGAGCATGGATTGAATCATGTCACGGTTGCGATCCACGTGCATCAGGTTGAACCAGGGGTGCAGGGCTCGGTAGGTGTCCCAAAGGGAGAAAATGCTGTAATTGACAAAGTCATCAGACACATGAATGTTTCCATCAAGTCCCCGGTAG
>Ga0308024_1000178_pt1 | contig 28056 bp, 25 predicted proteins | sample Neamet420_FD_201295 | JGI IMG/M metagenome (GOLD analysis project Ga0308024, IMG submission 201295) | Marine microbial communities from water near the shore, Antarctic Ocean - #420 | ecosystem: Environmental > Aquatic > Marine > Unclassified | place: Southern Ocean | collected 2014-10-03
TATCAGTCTATACCTTTGAAGATTCAGATTCAGTTGTCTCAACTGCTTCCAACATCACTTGTCAGCAATTTATCATTGGTGACATGAACTCAAGCAACGCTACCATCCATACAGACGCAACACCTCCAGACAATTGGCAGGGTGGTCGTTATACCTATGATGGTACTACTTGGGCTGAAGTAGCTGGTTGGGAAGACCCAAAGGTCGCTGAGATTGCTCGATTGCAAGCCGAGATTGACGCTTTATCTGATTAGTAACTAAGGCAAGGAATAGACACGAATCCTCAACTCAAAAAAACCGTATTAGGAATTAAAAAATGGAAACAATTTGGAACGTCATACACATAGCCACTGCTCTCGTAACAATCGCAAGCTTAATAGCAGTTTTCACTGAAACTCAGAAAGACGAGAATTTTTTCATCGGTAAAGCGCAAAAGCTATTGGACATCGTCGCCCTTAATATAGGAAAAGCTAAACAGTAAAGGAGATACAAATATGGGCGAGAAAAAAACAACTCCCATATCGGTAAACGGTATAGATTATATATTCGAAGATATGAGTGAGCAGCAACAAGTTCTAGTCAATCATTGCGCAGATCTAGATAGAAAAATTAAATCTGGGCAGTTTAATCTTGATCAGCTTAATGTCGGTAAAGAGGCTTTTATTACTATGCTAGAAAGCTCTCTAACTGAAACCATAGAGGACAGCTAACGACCATGATAGCAGAACTGGCCATTTGTAATTCGTGCTTTGCGGTGATTAAAGCGGCCATCGTCAACGGCAATGAGTTGGTTAGCGTGGGGCAATCCGTTCAGTCGTATTTTGACTCGAAAAGCAGTATCGCCAAACGGGCAGATAAAGGTGGTAGCAAGTCGGACATGGAGAATTTCATGGCACTTGAGCAGCTTAAAATTCTCGAAACAGAATTACGGGAGGTCATGCAATGGGCCGGTAGGGCAAATCTCTATGATGATTGGTTAGCTTTTCAATCACAGGCAAAGCGAGAGAGAGATCAAGCTGAGAAACAGGCAAGTTATAAAAAATCACAGCATCGGAAGCATATGCTCGATATATTTACGATTATCTGTACTGCCCTAGTCGGGATTCCTGTTGTTGGCGGGCTAGTCTACTTAATTCTCATGTTTATTAGCGTTTAAGCGACCATTGGGTTTTAGGGATCTATCGTCATTTCATATACTGTATTTTTAAGTTAATTATTAACCAAGCCTTAGCTTAAAGGCTCAACGAAGCAGGTGTTTGTTATGGGTATTTTGACAGGTCTTCTCGGTAGTCTTGGTGGCAAGGTTGTTGATGCAGTTTCAGCCAGAGGCGAAAGAAAGCATACTGAAAAGGTTAGGGCGCTTGAGCTGGATCACGCAAAGCATAAAATAAAATTAGACTCAATTTCTCGCGGTCAGGAAATAGATAACAACTGGGAGCTTGAACAGATAAAGAACTCAGGATGGAAGGACGAATTTGTTTTATTATTGATTTCTATTCCTATGGTACTTAGCTTTATTCCGGCTACGGTAACGTATGTGGAAAACGGATTTAAGGCTTTGGCTCTTACACCGGATTGGTATCAGTGGCTGATCTTATCAATCTTTGCTGCGGTTTACGGTATTAGAGTTTGGAGAAGAAAATGACAGGTTTTAGCCTCAAACAATTTAGCGGCACCGCCCCAAAAGTATATCCCAGATTACTGCCTCAGGACATGAGTACAGTGGCCCAAAATGTCAGGTTAGACTCTGGCAGAATCGAGCCGTGGAAAGGTAATACTGCGTATACTATTACGCCAGTTGCGTCTTACTCCATTTCTGGAGCTACAAAGTCGTTATTTCGATACAGCAGTTCTATATGGATCGGCTCAAATACAGAGCTTGATTTCGTGCGCTCTCCTATTGCTGAAGATCCGTTTGAAAGAATTTATGTCTCTGGCAATAGCTACCCTCAGATGACTTCAGCGCAGGTGGTTGGGAATGGAACATACTACCGTCTTGGCCTACCTGATCCTGTAGCGATTAATTCAATATCGTTGTCTCCTTCTACATCGGCCAAGGCTACGACTGAGGTCGCAAAAACCCAGTCATATATTTATACATATGTTTCGGCATATGGTGAAGAAGGGCCACCGAACGTACCGCAGGTCAGCAACGTAATCGAAATCAGAACTGACCAGACCGCCACGGTAAGCTTTACTGCTTTTACCGGAGGCAACTACAACCTCGCAAAGCGTAGAATATATAGAACTGATACATCGGGAACGTATAGGTTCTGCGGAGAAGTAGCAATTAATGTTTTAACCTTTGCTGATTCTGTCACCGAAGCCCAGCTTGGTGAAGCCATACCAACTGCAAGTTTTATAGCACCACCGGACGAGGTTTCTGCCAACCATATCGATGGGCCGCTTAAAGGTCTTGTCTCGATGCCAAACGGTATATTGGCGGGCTTTGCGGGGCAGACGGTTTGCTTTTCAGAGGCGTTTCAACCGCATGCATTCCCAGACGGTTACAAGTTGACGATGAAGAGCGATATTATTGCCATAGCTCCACTGACCTCAGGTCTATTAGTACTGACGAAAGAAAAGCCTGCGGTGGTTCAAGGTTTAGATCCTTCATCAATGGCGATGCAAGAGATCGACTCCACTTTGTCATGCTCAAGCAAACGCAGTGTGGTTGATATGGGCGAGTATGTCATTTACGCATCGCCTGATGGTCTCGTTATCGGCTCTGACAGCGGTCTTCAATTAGCAACGCAAGATCTGCTAAGTCGAGAGCAGTGGCAGGCCTATGTTCCATCGTCAGTCATTGGGTTTTATTACGAAGGGCTTTACATCGGATTTTATTCTACTGAATCTGAGAATAAGGGTTTCATTTTTGATCCTCGCGGTGGCAAGAATGGTTTCTCTGCACTCGACTTTCACGCCACAGCCGGATACAACGATCTAGAGAATGATGAGCTGTACTTAGTGGTAGGTGGATCTGTAGTCAAGTTCGCTGTCGGATCTTCGTTAAATTATATTTGGCGCACAAAAAAATTCCACACCCCAAGGCCGATTAACCCTGCTGTAGCTAAGGTTGATTGTGACAGCTACTCACCGGCCCCTGTACTGAAGCTCTATGCAGACGGAGTACTGAAACATACCCAAACTGTTACTAACAGTAACGTATTTAGGTTGCCAAGTGGCTACAAAGCTCAGGAGTTCGAAGTAGAGCTAACAGGGAGTGTGGCAGTAAACGAAGTGTGCGTGTATGAATCGCAGGAGGAGATAGGTGTCTGACTTTAAAGACAATGCTCCAGTACCAGTAAGCTGGGCGGGGCAAGACAAACGGTTCGCTTATACTCTCAAAGAAAATGTAGATGTTCTTACGGGCAATCGAGGTGATCCTCTAGATCGGGCTGTAACGGTAAGAGACCTACTAGACGCTGGCATTATCAAGCTTGCACGGGGTTCCAACCTCTTTGGGAATAACGGCTTTGAGCTTGATCCGACTATACTATTCCCGACCCTAGCCGTACCTCCAGCGCCTACCAATTTAGAAGCTGCTGGAGCCTTTCAGAACATATTGCTGGAGTGGGACTTACAATTCTATATCGGACATGCGGGCGTAGAGATCTGGAGACACACATCCGATAGTCTTGCCAATGCCACGCTTGTAGGAACCATGACTGGTATGGCAGGCGTTTACGTCGATGCCGTAGGATCTGGCCAAAGCTTTTATTACTGGGTTCGGGCAATTAACAGAAACAGTGTGTACGGCCCATATAACTCATCGGCAGGAACGCTAGGAGAGACGGCGATTGACGTTGCCTTCATGCTTGCGTTACTTAGTGGCGAGATAACTTCGTCACAGTTAGCTGCTGATCTTTCGACCCCTATTGGTAAGATAGCACCTCTGGAGGCATACACAGGTTATACGGCAGCTTATAGCGGTGGTAGTCTTTTGACGCGAATGGGTGCTACAGAAACCAAAGCTGATGGCGCGGCAACGTCTGCACAGTTAAGCTCTGAATCAAACACAAGAGCGAACGCGGACTCGGCAGCGGCAGACACAGTTACTTTGCTTAGTTCGACAGTAGGCGAGCATACTTCTTCGATATCGACACAGCTCCAGACTACGAACGGGTTAAAGGCGCAATATACGGTAAAAGTCGATGTGAACGGTGCCGTTGCCGGATTTGGTTTAGCAAGCACAACTACGGCGGCGGGAAACATCACTTCCGAGTTTATCGTTAATGCTGACCGCTTTGCGATTATGAGGGGCGGTTCGAATAATACTGCGGCAACCGTACCCTTTATTGTGCAGTCTACCGCTACCACCGTTAATGGAGTTGCTGTTCCGGCTGGTGTTTATATGGCTGATGCTTATATTAAAAACGGCTCTATCGCAAACGCGAAGATCGGTAATGCTGCAATTGATAATGCAAAGATTGCATCTCTAAGTGCAGCAAAAATAAATACCGGAACATTAAATGCCTCATTAGTAACTATCTCAGGAGTATCTCCCAGCCTGAACATTCGAAGTGCCGATACCGGAGCGCGGATGCAAATACAGGGTTCAAGAATAAGAGTCTATGACTCTGGCGGTAACTTGCGCGTGAAGCTAGGGAATTTGTCTTAATGGCTTATGGTTTGCAAGTTTGGAATTCAGCGGGGCGTTTGGTTGTTGACTATTCTGACCGCCTAGTCCGGTTCGTTTCTTACGGTACTGTTACCGCAAACTCCAGCGGTTACGCAAATGTGTCTGTGTCCGGTATGGCCAATAACGATACTTGGGGCGTGGCTCTGGGTGAGATTCCTTTTATCTTTCAATATAATAACTCTCCGTCCGTTTCCTTTGTCAAACAGTCAGGCAACTTGCGTATCAATGCGCCGTCTGGCTCTACGGTTGACTACTACGTCTTCAGGAGTTAACGGTGGCATACGGATTACAAGTTTTTAACGCTGACGGTCGAATACAGGTGAGTACAACCGAGATTGCTCCAAATGCTTATATCACTAACATTTCTGCGCACTCTTCGAGTGGGATGCAGTACCCACCAGCAAATACTGCTGCTGGGGATCTTGTTGTGGCAAGGCCTAGCAACACGCCGCAATCAGGAACTACGACAATCTCAATTGGCCAGCCTGTAAATAATGTCGATTACTTTTGGGGGGCCAGTCAGTACCCTTCTTATTACACACCAAACAATGCTGGGATTATTACTGGGGTAATGAGAACACAAGCTGGGTTAGCGGCTCCGTCAAGCGGGGAATACGGCATGGATGTCTATTCAACAAATGGATCAACGGTTTTATTCTCTGCCACAAGATCGACAAGTGTAAGAGTGCTGGCACAAGGAGTGCTTGGCCCAGATAGCACTTATACATACACTCCGTCATCCGGTCTTGATTTTCAAAGAATTTATGCAGTGGTCAATAGCTCAATGATAATCTCACTACCTCAAAATTTTATATTTCCGAGTTGGAACGTCAGCATGGGTTATGTGTTTAGCCCTTACGCACAAACAAAAACTATTCAGGTTCTGAATAGGGTGAATTCTGGCGGTAGCTACGTGACAAATTACAGCGGTCAGTTTCCTTACATGATAATTTACGACAATAATTAGGACAATAAAATGGCAGTTCAATACGCACTGGTTGAAAGCAGTGGAGAAGTACAACATGTTGTGTCGAGTGGCGCGGACTCAGATTATGTTGACGGTCAGACTTATGACGGTTTAGTTGCTGTGCAAGTGTCATCTGAGACTGATATTCATACGCTCATTCAGAGCAAGTATAGACATAACGGAGAGTGGGTAAGTCGGGAGCCACGAAGTAATCAATGGCAAGATTGGATAGATTACGAATGGGCCTTTAATTCCGAAAGATTTTGGACGCATGTGCGTCAGGAGCGGGACGTAAAGTTGGCACAATCCGACTGGACGCAGCTAACAGATGTTACGTTTAATTTAGGCGTAAAAGCCGCGTGGATAACGTATAGAACGGCACTTAGAAATGTTCCGGCTAACAACTCTGACTGTGTATCGATTAGCGATATAGTCTGGCCTGTAAGCCCCTGATATAATTATGATTTAGTTGAGCATTTAAGTATATTTAACACGTTAATTCTTTGTTAATTAGCTTGATTTTCACGTATGATATAGGTATATGGGTATCTGCACTTTCTTGCAGACCCACCTCCGGCAGGTCACTCGCTTCTACGCGAATATAGCCTCCACACAAAAAATCAAAAAGGTAGTTTATTTGTCTTATTCAGTGAGGATGCCCTCGCTCGAAGACTTTGATCAGATCAATGCTTTGGGCGTGTGGTTTCAACAGAATAGTAATTTCTCTAAATGCGGATGGTCAGTAAAAAAGTCCTTACACCTTGTCTATTCAGGATCGCAGGCAGAGTCAAATACTTACATGCGCGTGTGCGAAAAGGACGGCGAGATTGTCGGATTATTTATCGGCAATATTATGGAGTACTGGTTCTCCGAGCAAAAAATTGCACAAGAGCTAGTCGTTCTATTTACGCCATTGCACCGCAATAAGATTACACCTTATCTGACAGAAATGATTAATGGTTTTACAGCATGGGCAGAGGCCAAGGGTGCCGTTGAATCATGTATCGGAATCACGTCTGGTAAAGCTGGAGAGGGTTACCCAAAATTTATCGAGAGTCTGGGCTTTAATAATGTCGGACTCATATTCAAGAAAGAGGTATAGCGTATGTGCGGTGGTGGTGGTGATAATCGAGTCGAAGAGTTGGAGAGTAAACAAGCTCTGGCCCAGCAAGCAGCAAATGCGTTACAGCGTTACGGCGATGTATTTGTACCGCTGGAAAATATGTACATTCAAGACACCCTTAATCGGTTTGGTGAAGATGCATATAACGCAAACGCTGGTCAGGCCACGCAGGGCGCTTCAGCAATATATGAAGGTGGCCTTCAGCAACTAAATCAGGGCGCATTTAATCGCGGTCTTGACCCGACCTCCGGCTCCTATCAGACAGAATCTAGCGCATTAAAAGAAGCCCAAGCGAGAGGCATGGGGTTAGCAGGTGCTGGTGCCGGACTAGACAACACCGACCAAGCATACCAAGGCATTGGTAACGTAGTGAGAATGGGTCAGGGCTTGGCTACCGAAGCACAGGCGGGGAATATATCTCTGATGCAATCAGGACTAGACCGAGTAGGCGCACAAGCCGAGGCTGACTTCGCCAAGTCTAGCTCAATTCAACAAGTCGTAGGTACTGCTGCTGGTATGGGCGCAGGCTATGGCCTCAAGCAGAGTACTGTCTAATGATTGATTACAACAGTTATATAAGCATGCTTAATCCCAATACGGCTAATCAAGTAGAAGACTTTTACTTTCCTAATGCTGATGGTTCCAAGCGTGGCGTACCTACATATTCTGGCGCAGATCTCAATCCTTATTCCGCGATTAACCCAAACAAATATTCAGGAATGGATCGTAAAGACAATCCTGCGGATAAGTTATATGCCGACTTAATTCGTGCGCAGACGAAAGACTATAACCAGAGATTTGCTCCGGTAGAAAACTTTCTGGCAAATGAAATTACGGCCACTGGAACTAGGTCTCTCGCGGGTGATATGACAAGAACACGGGAGGCAGTCACAGGTGCCGGTCAAAACGTCAGAGGCCAGCAAGATCGCTCTTTGGGTCGTTACGGGTTGTCATCTAATAATGCTGGCGCGGGTCAGGGCGAGATCTCTACATTAGTCGGTGGCCTCAACGATACGAAAGCCAGAGACGTTGACCGCCGCACTGCACTACTCACAGGCAGCATGAGCGGTATCGCGCAAAACGCGAAGGGAGCAGGAAAATGACAATCTTAGCAGCGGGCTACGGGCTTAGAAATCTAGCAGGCAAGGGCATGGCAAGTGTGGCTAAGGCTGAGTCAGTTGAAAATCAACAACAGCTAGCCATCGATCAAGCCAAGCAGGGTCAAACGACACAAACTCTATCGACGGGAACAGGTATTGGGGCCAGCTTCGGTGTCAATAAAGTTTTAGATAATGCGAAGACCGCAAAAGACGCTAACGCCGCACTTAATAAATCGTTTACTGGTCAAGGCACTGTTGGCAACTCAGGTGGAGGTCTTACGTTTACGCCTGATCCGACCCTTAATGCAGCAGGAGAGTCAGTGGCAGGCAAGACGCTCACTGGCGTTGACGCTACTACAAAAATCAACGAACTTGCAGCAACCGCCGACCTTGCTACCGCAGGAGAAGTGGCCGAGGTGGCGCAAGTTGCCACAGAAGCAGTAGCAGTAGGCGGCGAGGTAGCTGGCACAAGTGCTGTAGTTGCCGAAGCTGGCGCAGGTGCTGTAGCTGGTCAAGCTGGTGCAGCTACTGCCGCAGCTTCAGGTACTGGCACTGCCGCCACTCTTGGAGCAATCGCTGCACCCGTTGCAATAGGATTAGGTGTTGCATTTCTTCTTTCTGAATTATTTGACTAGGTACTAACGATGGCTATTAACAATTATGGTGGTTTTGCTGAAGGCTTCAAAGGTGGCTTTGGGTTAGTCAACGATGTGATTGATCGGAAGAACAAGCAAACTAATATAGAGGACGCGGCTGAAACTCAGAAAACTCAGTTTGGCTTAACGCTAGATCAGAAAGCAGACGAGGCAGCGGCCACCGCCGCTTACCGGCAGGATGATTTAAAGATAAAAGGCGTAGCAGCTCGTCAGGCCGCAGGGCTTAATGCAACAAGGGCCAAAACTGCCGGAGTAACAGCGAATACTGCTAGCATAAACGCGAAAACAGCACAGAAAAAGCAGGACGATCTAAGTGATCCAACCAGCCTTGCTTATCAGCTCAAAAAGCAGGAGATCGATAAAGGTAAAATAGATCAGAAAGAACTTGAGAGAACAATCGCGGTCGCGACTCGACAAGACGATAATTTGACTTCAGCGTTTCGCATATCTGAACTGTACAAAGCGGTAAATGATAGTGGTGGCATATATAGCGATGCGCTCTATGACCAAGCAATGGACGCTATTGATCAAAACACAGGCACCAACTTTGCACTGGGTTACCTTAGCTCTGATGCGGCACAGCAAGATGTAGCAGTTTTGGACGAGTTTATTGCGGGTCTAGCCACTGGGGGTTCTGTAGAGGCAAGCCCCAATGTTCTGAAAGCATTCGATCAGACATTCAATATTAATCAGTCGGCTAACTTAGGTGCAACGATCAACGCTGACTTTACAAACGCGCCCCTTGCCATGCAAGCAGGTGGAAAGTTTGGTGATTATAAAATTATAGGTCAGGGATTGTATCAGCTAGATAACCAAACCCCCGCGCCAGTTAATGGTAAGCAACAGCCCTCTGCTATAGGCGGCACGTTATACGTAATGACTCAAAATAACCAAGGCCAGATGATCCCTTACTTTCCTCCGCTAACGTCTGGACGGAGTAATAAAAATAACACACCTTTGGCCATTAATATGGATCATGCCTTGTCGGCTACAGCAGGCAAAGCCTACATGATTCAGCAAGTAGGGGCGAAGATCAAACCCCTAGTGAGGGATGCCTCGATAAAATCCAAATTTGGCGATAACGAAGGGGGTAACGGTGTCGCTGAATATAACGCGGAAGTTGACCGCCGTATGGATCAAGCCATTAAGGGTTTGCAGGGAGGCAGCACCAATATATATCTGGGTTCGGACACGGGATTGACTAACCAGCAGCAACTGGAGCCTAAGGAGCTGGACAAGATGCGGGCGAGAGTGCAGGAACACTTAATATATGGTCAGGTTAAGGAGCCACAGAAGCAACAAGTTATGGATTGGCTGGCGGCAGAGGAAAGCGCGTTAAAACAATTTCGAGTCAAGGGCTTGAAGAACCGAGGTGAAAAGACGCTAGGAGAAATTGTTCCACCGAATGCTTGGACTCCGCAGTTAATCTCAGCCCTTTCGACCCAGATAGGTGAAGGCAAAGCGGATACAGATGGAGCGGCTACTAGCGAACTAATTGATCGAGAGCAGTTCCTACAGCAAATGGGCGCTCTCAATCTGACATCCCAACTGGAGTTTTAAATGCCGATTAATTCTATCAAGCCTCAGGACGATGATGCCTATTGGGACAAGTTATACGCTGAAGAAGACACGCTGCCTAAGACATATAATCAGGCTGCTCCAGAGCCTGAATCAGGTAATTTTGTGCGCGGCTTAAACGCTAGTGTCAATCAAGCTCAGGCGCTAGGGGGAGGCCTAAAGGCGGCAGTTGGCTCTCTTGTTGGGCAAGATGACTGGGTCGCTTCTGGAATGCAGGACTATGTCCGAAATATGGAGGAGGCTGAAGGATATGCTGGCGATGTAATGAGCGTTACAGACATCGAGTCTGTTACAGATGCTTCAGCATGGATGGCTTACACGCTAGGCACATTAGTACCTGATGTAGTTAGCGCTGTAGCATTAGGCGGTGTGGGCGGGGTAGTTGCAAAATCGGTAGTAAAAAAAGGCGCACAAAAATTTGCCGAAGACAAAGTAGAGAATGCAGCACAAGAATTGTTGCAGGCTGGCGTAGAGAAAGATGCTGCCGCATACGTAGCCGAGTTTATGGGTACAGCCATAGTCAAAGACCAAATTAATAAAGCCGGTGTTAAGACGGCTATAGCAACCTCTGCCACCTATGGAGGATTACAGGGTACTGGTGCATCGTTTGCAAGAATACTTCAAGAGACGGGCGTTGAAGCGCCCCTGACTGCACTAGGTGTTGGTATCGTCACGGGTGGGCTAGAAGCACTTCCGTTTACCAAAGCATTTGATGCTATGTTTCCGTCGAGCATGAAAAAAGATTTCCAAGAATACATTGCTGCCGGAATAACTGAAAAAGGCACTTGGGCAACTCAAGCAATAAAAGATGCATACGCTATAGGACAAATTAGCTTTGCCACTGAAATAATACAGCATATTGTAGATGAAGAAGCTTTAGTTTGGGTTAATAACAACTTTTCGGAAAACGAGGCCATGGAGTATTCGGCTTTGCTTACCGATGAGCGCAAAAGAAACGAACTAATTAATGTTGGTGCTACCAGCCTCCTAATGGGATCTACACTTGCCGCAGGCACTGTCGCTGGAAAAACACTCACAGGCCAGTATAACCAGCAAACTAATTTTGGCGATCAGGCCAAACCTGTTCGCACTCAAACTGCAAATGATCCAGACCTTCGCCTCAAGGTAATTTCTGTTTTAGACCGCTACAAAGCGGCCTCTGAATCAGGACAAACACTCAATGGATCGCCTATTGATGTTCAGGACACTGGGGTTAGCAATGCTGATTTCTTGGCTGGGGAAACTCTGCCAGACAACACAGGGGTAGAGTCTACCAGCTTGGTTGACTATGACGGCACACAGATAGATATCCCGAACGATCAACCGCCTAATCTCTCTGTAGAGCAGGGTGGAATCACGGTTGATTCGCCCCCTGCGATTGGAAGATCACCTGAAGATGACATAGTCGATGGCTTTCCACTCGCACCAGCTTTTGGAGCGACAGTCGTAGCTGATGGAACGAGAGACGCAGGGCCAGCACATACTTGGGACGCTGAAATCTCCCCTTCAGATAAGCCCTTAGGCGACCAGTTGATCCAGTTATCGGCAGCAGCCTTGACTGTAGAAGCTCAAGATCCTAATAACACCGATGTAGTCGTTGAGGCCATTGATCAAGATGATATTAACCGGCTGTTTGAGCGGAACAATACATTAAAAATTCGGCAGAACAAAGATGATACCGAAGGCCTAGATCTTCCAACCGTTGACGAGGCTTACGGCGAGACCGCTCCGGCGGTGACTAATACCGTTGGAGGCATCATGTCCGACCTCTCAGCGGCAGGTGTTCCTACTAGCTTTATTGATGCAGTCACGGGCATCTATGTCCACCAAGAGTCTCAGATAGATGCGCCAGCCATTACAGGTACTGGATCTTTTGGCATATCAATTAATGCGGATTTAATTGACGGGTCTATGACTGATCCCGCGCAACTAAGTGAGCTAGGCTGGAGTATGACCCATGAGGTTTATCACGCCGCTGACTTTAGCATGGGGTTAAGTGACAAAGATCCTCAGTTTGGTATTACGGTTGATAATGATGCGGCTCAACCTTCTGTAGTGATGGGTGACATTATGCAGGAGCTTTACAATAACTGGGCTGGTGACACTGAGCTAGGCGCTCGTTTTGATTATCCGTTTAATGACTTAGCTGCCGATATAAACGATCTAGATAAAGAGAATGCTGGAATAAATAAACGCTACAGACAAGAAGCGTTTGCGCAGTTGGGCGCTCTATTTCACTCGAATCCAAAACAGCTACAAGAGCAGGCTCCCTTAGCGTATACTTTTATAAAGAATATACGAGACGCAAACCTGCAAACGGCCCTAGCGCCAGAGGCAAATAATGCAAACAACAATAGTCAAACAGAAGCCAATTCCTCCGAACCTTCAGGCGTATCAGGACAAGTACGGCCATCGCCAGTCACCGGAAGCGTCGAGAGCGCACTCCCTGATGCAGTTAGACCAGATGGCGAAGAAGGCTCTGGAAGCGGGAGAGCCGATACCGCAGTGGAGGGATCGCAGCAAGACGCGCCTGAACAACGTCAACGATCAGCAGTACAAAAGCCTGACGTAGCTAATGATACTCGCGGCCAAGGCAAGCAATATCATGGCACTTCTACTCCAATTAACAAGCTGTCTGAATACACCTACGGCTCACTCAACATCTACGGGCAAGGTCTTTACACTACCGATGCTATAGATGTTGCTGGGGGCTATAGCAACAAAGGCAAAGGTGCAGCTCCTTCCATCTACTCCGTTACCCCTATTAATGCTCCACGCCTGTACGATTTAGATTCCGAGATTACTCTCAAAGACCGTAACATCGTCGAAAAAATATTAGAAGATTCTTATCCTCTCGATGAGAGTGATGCGGGCGTTAAGCTGCACGAAAAGACGCTCGGCAAAATATTGGATCGCGTTCGGCAAGAGTCAGAGGAGAGCGCTGACAATATCCAAGCAGACTTCGACAGCATTGTAGGCTATCTTTCCAATAATGGTTATAGGGGTTACAAGCATATAGGAGGCAAATTTACTAACTCAACTCCGCATAATGTAGAAATATACTGGTTTGCTGATACAGACATTAATCTTGAGAATACAGATCCTAAGCAGCTTACTCCTGAGCTTAAAACCGTTGCGGCTGAACCAATTACCCGTACTGAAGTTGTCCTCAAAGCTACTGACAAAAAGCCTACTTTTAAGAAAGCTCTGAACTGGGAGGATACTGGCAATCACGTTGTCACTTTCCCAGACGGTGACCGCTATGTCTTGTATTTTGATGACGATGCATCCCAAGATAGAAAGGCTGATGATGACGAGGTCTATTACACCTCAGAGGATGGAAAGTTACTTGGGGCTGATGCATTGCTTGGTGAGACCAAGGCAGAGACCATTGAATTACTAAACGACTACCGTAAAAAATTAATGACGGCGGGAGAAAATTCATACAATCTCCCCCTTGACCCAGATGTGGGTGCGGAAATCGAGGGTAATGCTTGGTCATTCATTGATGACAAGGGAGAAGTAACCGAGAAGCAGTTACGTACCAAGTTCAAGGCTCTTAATGACGATCAGTTTGAGAATCTTACAAACCGGCTATTAAATCAAGAGGCCGCAGAAGACACTATTATCCTAGAGGACGGTAAGTACCTCTCCGCTGACTATGTTCTGGAAAGAGACTACGGTGGTATTGATGATATGAATTTCATCAAGAAGGGTTCTGAATATCTATTACAAAAGTCTAGCGGCCCTGTCGGTGAAAAGAAAACACTACCTGTAATCAAGATCACGCCAACTACAAAAGATCCTTCTGGTGAGGTTAAGCGAATGACGGATATTGTGGCAAAGCATCCTGAAGCTTTGTCCTCTCCTGAAGCGTGGTTGGCGTTTGAGCGTGACCTGACAGGCACCAATGAGACCCTTGCCCCTCCATACGGTCTTATCCGACTATATAACGATATAGACTCATGGGTCTCTTTGCATTCCAACCTGACACCCGAACAGCTTGGCGCGGCTGACCGAGGCCTTGCCACCACAAAAAGAATGAAAGAGCTGTATGCCTCTGGTCAAGCCACTCCGAATGCCACAGCAAAGCTAATGTTGTGGGGCTTATTGTCCCGCAGACATACCGCCTCAGGCCAAGAGGCTGGGTTCGTAGACTTAATGACAGGCAGCACAGCGGTATCCGACTTGGCAGACAAGGCGCTAGCCGGAGATGTGTCGGATGCAGACGTAAAGGCTTGGGAAAAACAGGCAACCAAGTTAATTCCTGAAGGCTCCTTTGGCCGGACGGGTGTGTCCAACGCCAATGACTTTGGCAGATTGATGCAGAAACTAGCAGCGCCGTATGATGAAAATATTACTAAGTTACAAAAACTCCACGACCTGATGGCTAGTGATCTCCCTACAAAAGAGGTTCGTCACGAATTTCATATGTTAGTGCAGGGGTCGGGAATTGATAACAAAGTATTTTCTTTTAACATGCTAATGATTGGTCGGGATGATGTCGTTATCCTTGATCGTATTCAGCTAAACTCAATGTGGGATTCTGAGCGCTACGGGAAAAAGATTTACGCAGACATTGCTGACGAATTCAGTGGGTTACGTGGGCTAGCCCGATATGAGGCTATTGAAACTTCACTGCAAAACAAAGTTAAAGACTTTTACAAAAAGCTTGGTCGGCCAGAAGATGCATCGGTAGGTCGTTATCACTGGGAAAGCTGGGTGAGAGACTCAGGTCAGGTGGTCGCACACCCGACTATGCAGGGTCTAGAGAAAGATATTAAGGGAGAGTCAAGCCCTTACGCTTTTATTGGCGCTCCAGAAGGAAAGATGAATACATACGCCTACTCCGCAATATACGGGAGAGACAATGAAGGCACCCCTTACTATGTTTACCCCGATTCTAAAGGCACCTTCCACAGATTTAATTTAGATAAGTGGGATGTGTTTAAAAAAGAGATCCAGAAGCCTCAAAATGGTATAGTGGATAAAAGCTTTAGAGTAAGCCATTTTGATAAAGGAACACCATGGTATGAATCAGATCAAGTCAACAGGCAAAAGCTCGACGAACTCGTCGAATCTTACGCAGAAAGAGAGGCAGCTGAAAGAGAATATGCTTCTGAAAGAGCTGTTACAAGTAGTGCCACCGATGGCACCGGACTCGCCGACAGACGAAAGCAAGTCTACCGAAGCCTTCGTAGTGCCGCGACACCTGATAGCGGGAGTGGCAGAACTGAAGGAGGGATACCCAGACGCTTCCGACGAAGAACTGGCAAACATTCTCAAGTACTCGTAGCAGGACAGAAAGTATCCGGCTCCAAGCGAGAGCTTGAGACATCAGCCAAGGCGGCACTACAGGAAGTAGAAAGCTTTAACGGCACAGTCATTGAACTGGCCTCAAACAAAACCAACGCAAAACTATTCGCAAGCAAAATTCAGGCTGGAAAGGATGCAAGTCCTTTCGGTGCTGCTGTCTATATGTACGCCGAATCCGACTATCAGAACATGAAAATGTTTATGACTGAGGATGGTTCAGCGGGTATAGCTGTCGCAGATGGCGATACTATTGTCTCTCTTTATAATACCGGCACCCACAAGAACGTAACCTATTCCCTAGCTTCCCTCGCTGTTGAGGAGGGGGGGCTGTACTCTGATGCATTCGACACTCAACTGCCCTATATATATCAGCACGTTGGGTTCAGGGTTACCTCCCGCCTTAAATGGGATGACACTAAGGCTCCTGACAATTGGGACAAAGGTCAATTTAAAGTCTTTAACAAGGGCGAGCCTGACGTTGTATTCATGGTCGTTGACCCTAATTACTTTGGCCCATACTCAAAAGATGTTGGCTACTATGTAGAGGACTATGATGAGGGCATGCGCTCCATTCGTGAGACTCGCAGGCCTGAGCAAGAAAGAATATCTCCCAAGTTAAAGCAAGCGGTGCAGGATCGAATTGATCGAAACATTACTGCCGCCGAGCTTAATGACATCTTCAGAAAAGAAGGTCGTTATGTTAAGCCCATGCATCCCGATATGATTGCTCCGCTAAAGGCTGACTCTCATTACACCAATGCACTTGCCATAACAAACAAAGAAGGTGTCGATAAAAAGACCGGCAAGCAGAAGCCAAGGAAAGAAACTTACTGGATGGCTGATGCGCTGGTAGACGGAGAGAGATACGGGTCTCGACTAGACATTCCAGCCTACAAAGACCCAGATAAATATGAGCGGGCTGACATCGTTACAATGCACACGCCGAAGCGCAACGGTAATAATGTATCTGCTGGCGCAAGGCTTGGGTACTATCCTACGGTTCAGCTTCGAGGCGTTTTGTTTTCGTCACCAGAAAAAGCCACCACTAAAATTGCTATTGGCGCAGAAAAAAATACTATCGCGACCATCGAAGGTAATTACGTTGCGGCAGACCATGAGCAGAACAGACTAGACTTTATAGCCGCCATGGATGATCCGGCTTGGACTCAGGTCTCAATGAATCCAGAGCGTCATTCTTTCTACTACGATCTAGCAACGCAAACTCCTGTAGTTTCGGCTAGTGAAGTAATTCAGGTAGGAAACTTAGTAATAGCCAAAGATGTTGTCTATGACGATGTTGAGGAATTCTCATACATCAAAAAGAAGCAAACCAACAAAGAAACTAACACCCTTGATGATGGTTCACCATCTACCAGCCAGTTTACTTACAACGATGAGATTGACTTACAGACATACAACCTGCGCCGTTTCAAGGCCACCAAGACATACAAGTCTTTAGTCGATAAGTATGCGCCCATGGAAGACTTTGAGCGGCAGGCGGCAGAATACCTAGAATATGGCCGTCTTCCCGCACCTATCTCTCCACGCGATCAAGAAAACCTAATGCACGGTAAGGTGCAGGAAGATCTAAAAGCGTTCAATGAAAACTTCGTAGATCCTATTGGAGACATGATTGCTAAGACTGGAGTAGATGTTGAGGCCGTTGGCTTGTATCTGTTAGCCAAGCATGCCCCAGAAAGAAATGAGGCAATTGCAGAGCGAGTGAAGGCACAGCGCGAGAAGAATATCGCTACTACCGAGCGGGAGATTAATCGGCTCTTGGATGATGTTGGTATTGATCATACTGTTGCTCTCGCCACCCAAAAGAAAAAGCTTGAGGATTACAGAACGCTACCCTTACCGTTTGAGGGAACCGGTTCGGGCATGACAAGCGAGCAATCTCAGTCAATCCTAAGCTTTGCTGAAAGGGACGGCATGGCAGAAGACATGGAAGCCATTGCAGGAAAAGTCTACGAGATGATGGACTATCAAAGAAACCTCATGGTCGAGTACGGTCTTCTCGATGAGGCATCCATGGAAGACTGGTTGGTGAGGTACAAGTTTTACGTCCCCTTAAAAGGTTTCTACGATGCCTCTGATCCAGATAAGTTTAAGAAAGGAACAGGAACCAAAGGGTTCTCTATAGTCGGCAGCGAAAGCATGAAGGCAAAGGGTAGAAAGACACTGCCTGCCAACCCGTTGCTGAATGCTTTTGAGGATGTTCAGAAAAAAATAATTCGGGCGAGAAAAAATGAAGCATCCCAAACCTTACTAACACTGCTTAGTGATCTAGGTGATAGCCAGTCCTACAATATATACAATAACAAGTATCGCCCAATGATGGAAAGCGACCCATTGACCATGCAAGACATGAAGCAAATGTCAAAAGATACAAGGGCCAATGGTGACCGAAAGTATATAGAGGTTAAGAGGGGTGGCCAGACATTCTTTATTGAGTTCAAGAGTGACACGCTAAATGCATCGCTGCAAAATATGGCTGTGGATGGATTAGATAAGGCCAATAAGACAGTCGAAGCCGTTTTTTCAGGCCTCACCCGATTCCAAACCTTTCGCCGCAACATGCTGATTAACTACAACCCGTCTTGGGGATTAGTTAACCCGATCCGAGATGTGCAGACTGCTCTGATGTTTGCCTTGTCTGAGAGTGACAAGCTAGGTGGTCGGCTTAACGGGAAAGGCGTGGTTAAAGAAATGACCAAAGAATACTTCCCGTCCATGCAGGCTTTGTACAGGTTTTACAGGGACAAACCAGCAAGGGAAGGCAACGAGTTGGATAGATATGCGGCTGAGTTCCATGAGGACGGCGCGGCTACAGGCCTGATCTTAATGAAGGATCAGGGAGAGCAGTTAAGGATAATTATAAATAAGCTCAACAAGAGTCCATCAAGGGAGGCTATCAAATCTGTCGGAAAATTTGTTGAAGACTTTAACACAACCATGGAGAACGCTGTTCGATTGTCGATCTATGTCGCATCTCGCAGATCTGGCGTTGATAGGGCTACGGCAGCGACCCTAGCCAAAGACGTAACGGTTAACTTTAACCGTAAGGGTGAGTCTACCGCTACAATAAATGCGCTATATCTTTTCTTTAACGCAGCAGTTCAGGGTAACGTCAATATCGCTCAGGCTATGGCCGCTCAAGAGAGGGTAACCGAAAATCCAGATGGGACAAAAGAGTCTAAAAAGCAACGGTTCACAAAGGCAAGAGCCGCCGCCACGGGGTTAGTTGCAATGGGCTATGCATTCTCACTCATTAACCAGTGGAATTCTGAAGAGGATGATGATGGGGAACTAAAATATCAAGACATCCCTGAGCATTCAAAGAACCGTGTTCAGCTCATTATGCTTAACTCTACCGAGGGGGCGGCTATCCCTCTGTCCTATGGATATAACTTCTTTACCAACATAGGTCGTTTGGGCGCTGAAATGCAGTCTGGCGTGACAAGTACCCCTGATGCGGCAATGGCCCTAGTTGATAACTTTTTTCTTAACTTTGTTCCCATTACCCACTCGAAAGGTGATTCAGTTGAGGAGAACCTTAGAGGCTACTATCCTGACATTTTAGAAGTTCATCTAGATCTAATGGCTAATAAAAACTTCTTTGGCAGCGACATATATCAGAAACAAAACCCGCTGTTCATTCCGAAGGCTAGGTCTCATACGGGCCGCAAATCAACGCCAGACGTTTACAAGAACGCTACCGAGTTTTTAAATGACGCTACAGGAGGAGATATGTATCGGGAGGGCAGCGTTATGGGTTTCAACACCTCATTTAACCCAGACAAGATCAAGTATATTTTTGACTATCTTGCGGGTGGTTTGGGGCGTGATGTAGTGAAGCTGGGTGATCTGGTTGGCAAGGTTGCTAGCGGCAATGCCGATGAAATCACCGCAAGGTCTATTCCTGTTGTTGGCACATTCGTAAAGGAAACTTCAGATTACGAGGATAGATTTGAATGGTATGATAATTTCACGTTCATAAGGCAGGTCAACGCAAGATTCAAGACGGCTCAAGAGGATCTTGATACCGATGAGTTAACGCGATTACGTCAGGACTATAAGCATTACGGGCAAGTCATGGGAATGCATAAGCTGGTTGAGAAGCAAATGAGGGGATATGCTAAACAACGAAAGATAGAAGAGCGATTCAATACTAACGCCGATGATCGTACAATGAAAATACAGTCATTGCTCGATAAAGAGAACAAGCTGGTTGACCACTACAATAAGGCCTTCAGAAAAGCTACGGAGCTATCAAAGCAATAGACTCCGTAGCATCTCTAAGAAACTGAGGAGAGCTAAATAAGATCATCCTTCGCGATCATAGTTAAACCGAAAAGAACGCACAGACATACAACGACCATTGAGAAAAGTCCTAAAGAAAGTTAAGTGGGGTACTACGTAAGAGGGAATATTATACAAGTACGGGATAGCTAGTAAAAATGCTATCTAGCTATCCCGTTCATGTATTTACTGCATGATAATACTCTAATTAACCATTTAAGGTTGTGGTACACGGATTAAATTACTACGCTTTAAAGTGTGTTAAGTCATTGATTTATATAGCAATGTCCTGAGCAACCTTGCCAAGGTTGGGGTCGCGAGTTCGAACCTCGTTTCCCGCTCCATTTACACAAATCCTCCTATTAATCAATGGGTTATGGGGGTTAGGTGGTACCTCAACCTTATCTGGGTTGGGGCCGCCTACTGTTTTACTGTGTTTTCGAATCGTAAATTTAAGGTTGGACTACCCCCTTTTCGCACTTGGGGAAGCCCTTTCTTACGCAATTTTGCAGTTGAACTATAACTGCGCATGCATCTCATCTAGTCTTCTCGACACCTTCTTCTTGTGAGCCTTGTTTTGGTGAGCGTAACGCGCAACCGAGGCTGGAGTTGACCACCCTCCCTGAACCATAATTTCTGACTCAGTGCTTCCATTTTGCACATGCCATGTCGCAAACGTATGCCTAAGCGAGTGAAAACGCACCCAAGGAGGTAATCCAGCCAGCCTTACGGCCTTTTTCCATGTCGGATTGGTCATAGAGCTTCTACAAAACGGGTTGCCCAGTGACTGATGGCGATGATTCCGCCCCAGCATCGTAGACCACTTCGACTCGCCGCCTTGAATAAAGACGTAATCCAGTGCTGGCCGAGCCGGATTAGTACCGTCTCGATACAGATGAGTTTTTAGGTCAGGGTATGTTTTTAGCAATTGTTCCCGCACCTTTAGCTGCATTTGTAGCACTTTCCTCGCCTGAGGATTTACCTGAATATTATGGGCTTCGCCGCCTTTCATATGTCTAGAAGGAATATTAATCTCCTTTTGATCAGGAGATATCCATTCCCAGAGCATCATCCGAACATTAGAATTTCTTAATCCGGTGGCTAACGCCATTCTCATCATCGAGGCACGAAGAGGATCAAGCCAGCGGATTAACTTTGCCGCATCTTCCAATTCGAGCCATTCCTCACGCTTTACCTCTTCCTCCATCTCCTCAAACTCAGGGAAGTCATCAAACTTTACACTCAGCCTCTTGCGCGAAAAATTACATAGCGCCCTCAAAACCTTCGTGTAGTTATTGATGCCACAAGGCCCAAGACCCTTATCATTCCTCACCGATTCGGTCATATCAAACGCATCGAGAGAATTGATCGAGGACATTTGCCTGCCCTTAAAACGTCCAGACGTTTCATCCCAAACAATGCTTAACTCCGGTCGTTTACTGTGGTACTTCGGAGAATAGGCATACACCTTTTTTGTCTTTTTATCTAACAGACCTTTCGGTTTATCATCGGCCATCCACATGACGCAGTGGCGCACCGTCTCCGACTTTGCGTTACCAAACTTCTTTGTAGGTGCGTTTAAGTATCGTTTTGCTGCTTCTTCAAAAGTCATAATCTTCTCCATTTAAGTGGACTTTAAAGCGTAGAAGCGCATTTAATATATCGTATGCACTTCTATTTATCAAATCTTTGGCGCGATATTCTTTTTTGCAGGCGAGGGATTGAGCTAAATGCAGACTAAATCATAGCCATGCTCACCTTCGAGCATATAATGGCCTTCGTCCGTAAACATTTCGGTAGCGGCTTCATTTCCCAGATCTATCATGGCGATGACGGGGTAGTCAGCATGCTTCCCCATCTCTTTTATCAAGCACACCCGCATACCACTGCGGGTACACAGCGAACGGCTCCACGGGATTCCGAGCTGGGGATCATTTTCAATAAGCTGTTTGACTCGTTCAGACATAGCATTTCCTTGTAAGTAGCGGCTCGTTTCAGGGGACTGGTGAGCCAAGCCAGCTAACGGGCGGGTTCATGAACCGCCCCCCTTAGGGGAAAATCATCGTCTTTTCTGCGCGTCATGCCGCGTGAGATTATATTTTTTCGGGGCATTGACCGAGAGCATCGCTTGCGGGATCATCTGTTCGGGAACTAGATCACCGCGCCCGCAGGCCTCGCAGAACTTCTTGGTTTTTAGGTGCCACTTTTGAACGCCCACCATCGAGACATTGACATCATCTTTGAGCCAGATGCCTCCATCTCCCGCAGTCATTAAATGTTCTACGACCCCGTCTTTTGAAGTCACATTTACGACCGCAGTTTGATGACCCCGATAATCCTTAACCTTTCGAACCCAAAGGCGATGCTCGAAGCTCCCCTCAAGATTTGCAGGGTCAAGGTTCTCACCACCATATAGGATGCTATCCACAGAACGTGTGATTCGTAATGGCATTGCGGTCTCCTAAAACGGGATATCGTCATCTGGCAAATCGGCAACAGGTGCCTGCCCAGTTGGCGCATTAGCCCTCTGTGGTGCAGAAGGTTTGGCACCGGAGTCAGTAAAAGCTTTTAGGTCGGGCATATTGTTGCCTAACCATGCGCCTTTAATATGCAGGCAGGGTGCGCCCGTTGATGTCTTTTCGGCATGCCCTTTCCAGTTCATGCGCATAGTTTCGGCACCGGACTGGTTCAGGCCTTCTTGGAGCCAGTCAATAAGGTTCTGGCCGATTTGTAAAAAACCATCATAGTCATGCGCTTTGTCATCGGTTGCCCATGCTTGCCCTTTTTCTCGCAAAGTAGCCAGACGCGCCAGCTCCATTTGCTTCTTTTCAGGGGCTAATTTATAGAGTCGGCCATTTCCAGCCTGTACTTCAAAAGTTTGTGTTTGTTGCATCAGTGTTCTCCGTGCGTAATTGATATTTGTGTTGAGCCATTGGTACGCCTGAAATTCTCAAGCTGCTCGTCTTTTTCTAGCATTGCCTCTTCACCACCTAGAAATTCAAACGCTAGCTTGAAATCGATAGGAGGCGTTTTCTTGGTAATTTTTACGAGCGTCATTCCGTTGCTCACGCTTGCTGAATACTTTGATCCGATAGTCTTTTTTAATGTATCTGACATTTCTGATAGCTCTTTTAAGCTTGCTAGCTCGTCACTGACACGGCTTTTGATATCAGCTATTCGGGCATGTACCTTGCTCAACTGATTTAAATCTTCGTCTGTCTTAACCGTCTCGAAATCATTCTTAACGATAGGATCGGTGTACAGCATGCGTGTATCTTCATGCTCATACTGAGATTGAATATGTCGATACCAAGCGTGATAAAGATCCAGCCGAGAGATCGTTCCCTTGTCTGGCTGTGGCAAATATTTGCGCGGCAACTGCTCCATTAAAAAGCCCTCATTACGCTCAATGCGCTCAAGGGTGTACTGAGGCTCGGCAGTGGGGGAGTCGGCTAAGTAACAAATAAAATCGCAATAATCGACATCCAAACATTCCATTTGCATGTGGACTTGCATCAGATACATCGAGCGCTTGGGGCTGAAGATGGAGTAAGGTTCTTTGGTGTATTTTGGGTACGGGCATTTAATTTCAATACAGCCCTCTAAACCGATCAACCCGTCTGGCGAGGCCGCTAAAAAATCATACTTGGGGTGAATGACAAGACCCGTTTCCTCAACCGTATAATCTTGGAGCTTTTCTAAAAAGATACGGGCATGGTCTTCCATCATCTGGCCATGAGCCACCGCCGGAACCATCGTGAATTCGCTCTCCGCGCCCGACAACGCCCTGACTTCTTGGCGAACCAAGTCAGAAGGCTTCATGTAAGGATGCTTGCCTTCGAGGGCAGCGCAAACCGATGCTTTGATCAAACCGGCTCGCGCTAAATGCCACTCAGGTGATCCCTGAACAGCGAGGCTCACTTCTCGGCCCTCCAGCCTTTTGCTTGGCAGACCTCTTCCCAGCGCGTGGTGTTCTGGTCTTCCCATCCGCGATTTCGCAATCCATCCGTAAAGCGCTTAAAGATTTTTTGTCCCGCTGATTTATTTGTGGCTTCCAATATTTTCGTTGTCAGCCACAGATCTTCTATCATCTGTGCTTCAGTGACTTCAGGCATCTCGGTGGGAACGGCAAAGACAGGATCAGGCTTTTTGAGCCACATCGTATAGCCTAGACCAAATTCTCCTAAGGCTTTTACTCTAGCCCTTTGCTTGGCTGTGTTTATGTCCATCGCTGTCGGAGCTTTGATAGCAATGCCAGATCGATGAACGGGCAGGTAGGTGATCACAGTGTGAGTGCCGATGGTCATCCGACATCTGACTTCAGCACTACCATCGTCGAAGTAATGCACTTCTCGACCAGCTTGGTCTTCACTAAATTCCCACGAATATTCGGGAAAGACACCCATCATTAATTCGTGAGCCTGCATCCACGGGAGATATTTTAGGATTTGATCGCTTAGATGTTCTGTTTCGGTGCAGAGGGGGGCTACATCAATTTTTGAAAGGGTATTCCAGATATGTGCTTTCGTCAGCGCTTCCATGTAATCGTCTCTTCAGTTTGCTAAGACGATATCTTAACAATCTAAAGAGGTAATTACAATGCATAAGTAGTAATTCTATGTAATTAAGTGGATTTAAAAAGCGGGCTAACATTTTTCTTGTTTTGTATGTTTGCCTTTTTTAAAGCAGCTACGGCGAGGGCATCTTCGTTTTTCTGCATTGCAACTAAATCTAATCGTGAGTGACCATTTTCGAACGCCCAGCTTTGAAAGCTCTCAAGCAGCTCCATCCATTCCTGATTTGAAGAGTCCAGCTTTGGAGCGACCGGAACACTGAATTTTTTTCTGTCAATCCCATCTTGAAATAACGTCTTTACGCCGTTCCGGCTAGGTAATGTCGCCCAAAGCTTTAAGCACCTGCGCTGATGCCAGCCCTGAACTCCGAGCCGAAGGGTTAACGCTGCAAATTCCTGCATAGCAGGAGTCTTCAAGTAAAAATGTTCCCGCCACTTCGGTTTGAAGTATCCAAAACGTATGTTTTTAAGGTGAGTTACTAAGTCTTTTTCGGCTCCGAACGTCATTTTTCCAGACCAGTCATGCTTGTTACGATGCTGATTTGCATGTCCGAGATTTTTGACTAAGGGGGATCCGAAAGGGATCGGCACTGTGGTATCGCTCATGTATTATTTCTCCGCGTTTGACCTAAAAAATTTTACGTCACCGGATGAACTCATGCATTTGCATAAATTCAATTCAGAAATCTATAATTTCACACAAAAAAGAAGCTGTCCATCACTATCTGCAATTTGTGGCAATGTTTTTTTAAGAAGGCCAAAAAAAAGTTATTAATAGATGTGCTTGTCTGCTAGAAAGATCCAGCGAACAAAAGTGGTGCGGTTGACTTGCAGTTACTCGACGAGAAACATCCCGACATTTTCTAAAAGAAACTCAGTCTTATCTTCTTCTTGATACAGCATGACCATCAGTTTTGCAAAGTTGTCAGGCGACAAGGTTGTATCCTTCTGAATCTCGTAATCTTTTAAAATCTTACACAGCCGTGCAATTTTGTCGGTCGAGAGTGTATCTCCGCTGCTTACTCCGTTGACCCACAAATTACTATCAATGCCGTACAAATTACAGAATCTGAGAAGCGCTACGCAATCGCGTGGCAGGCAACCCGTAAGCCAGCCTGAGGCTGTTGCAGGTGAAACGCCTAGATCGCTTGCCAGTCTGCTCGCTCGCCCCCATGTCGGGATTCCCGCTGACTCAAGTTCAGCGTTGATGATAAGGGATCGCTGCTGTTTCGTAATTTTTTCGTCTAAATCATGCTCAACCATTGTTCGCTCCTTGTTCTGATGGGTAGGTCTTAATTATGGGAGTTTACCTCTTTCTACTGCACTTATGCAAATGTGTTCTTTTCGTTAGGCCTGCAAAACATCTGTTATGCAATTATTTCTTGATTTCATGTTCGAATGCATAGATAATACACCAATACATTCAATTAACTTACACAGATTAGATCACAAGGAAGCTAAATGATTTTCAGACGCGCATCTTACCCCCACGAAAGTTTTACAACAATCCCAAATTCGCTCCTGCGCGGCACAAATAAGGCTTCGGAGGCGCGAAGTGACGGCATTTCACCTGAAGCTCTGGGTGTTCTTGCCTACTTGCTTTCACATAAAGAAGATTGGCAAGTCACAAATCGACAGCTTCAGAAGGTATTTGGTGTCGGAGACAGCAAGATAACGCGCATCACTAGGGAGCTTGTGACCGCTGGATACATTGCCCGACCAAATCAGCGGGCCGCAACAGCAAATTGGGATTGGGATGTCTTTGACAGCGTCTCACTAGATCGCGATTTTCCAGATCCCAGTATTCCAGATCCCAGTATTCCAGATCCCAGTATTTCAGATCCCAGTTTTCCAGATCAAATAAATACTATAAGTAAGAATAACAATAGGAAAGAAAAACAATCATGGAAGAAAGAGCTATTCGCGGCTTCCCCAGAATATATTCGTCAAGCGGTTTGGCAGGAGTGGTGGGAACACAAGATCCTTAAAAACTCTGGCCGAAGACCAACGGCTTCGATGCTGACTAGACAAACCAAAGACTTTGAGCTGATCGCAGGCGCAGGGTTTGATGTTGGGGCAGTCGTATCTTTCGCGATTAGCCGAGACTGGCAGAAAATTGGGGATGTCACTTGGGAGGTGTTAGGGCAGTTCAAGAATGACACTCGGCATGATGATCTTATGGGTGCAGTGAAGTGATCGACATTCGAGAGCTATCTCGACAGCTCGGTGATCACGCGAGCGGCATCTGCCAAGAGCTATTTCCTGATGGCAAAATTGAAAGCGGCTGTTATAAAGTCGGCTCGATCTCAGGCGAGAAGGGCCGATCAATGTCGGTCTACCTGCACGGCGAACAAGCAGGCAAATATATGGACTTTGCCACAGGAGAGGGCGGGGACATGCTCGATCTCATCCAACATGCCAAGGGGCTAACGCTTGTCGAAGCGATGGAGTGGTCAAAGAAGCGATTTAATGTACGCGATAACGTACAGTCCAAAAAGTTTAGCGCGGTAGAAAAAAAGACCTTCCAACTTCCCAATCTGCCAGAGCAGAGTAGCTCGCAATTGCTGCACGGCTACATGGAAGGTCGTGGATTTAGAGACGTTGGCGAGATTTGCTTCAAGTGGAAGATCTATGAGACTACGTCACACCGTGGTTCAGATGTGGTGTTTCCGTACTACGATGCCTCCGGTGAGCTAGTGTTTTTAAAAACGAAGCCGATCAACCATGACGGCAATCCGGCAACTCAGAAAGACCTGAAGCCTATTTTGTATGGGTGGCATTGCATGCCCGACAACGCGAGAGAGGTCTGGCTCGTCGAAGGCGAATGGGATGCGATTGCATGCAGTGAGCTGGGATACCCCGCTCTGAGCGTTCCATTTGGTGGGGGCAAGGGAGCAAAGCAGACCAAGTGGATTGAGAACGAATACGATAATCTCAGTCGCTTTGAGCGCATCTTGATAGCTACCGACATGGACGAGCAGGGTGAGCTTGCCGCCGCAGAAATAATGACTCGGCTAGGCGAGCGATGCGTCCGCATCAATCTTCCGAACAAAGACATTAATGATATTTTGAAGGGGGCATTGGTATGAGTCCTCATTATGAAAAAGCCCGTGCCATTCTCTCAATGTGCTATGAGGAAGCTGTCTGGAAAGATCCGACAACACTCCGAAGCGTTATGGAATTTGAAGAAGACCTAGACCAGTTTTTCAGCATGGAAGAGGACACTGCTGGGTTCGGTTCTGGATGGGCCAAGCTCGACGAAGAAGATATTCGCTTCCGTCCTTCAGAGCTGTACCTCATGGGCGGCATTAACGGCCACGGCAAGTCGCTGTTGCTCGGACAGTTGGCGCTAAACGCAGTAGAGCAGGGCCAAAAAGTTCTGATCGCAAGTATGGAGATGCCTGCTCGCGCAACCTTAGGGCGAATGATGCGTCAAGCGGGGGGCGTAGTCTCACCGCCAAAACTCTATCGCAAAGCCTTGCTCAATTGGCTGGCCCCAAATCTTTGGCTGTTCGTGGACAAGCTAACGCCGAAGCCCAAAGATCTCATGGATTGCTTCGAGTACGCATACCGCAGGTACGGTATCAATATGTTCGTCATTGATTCTCTCACGAATATGGTTCGGCAGGATGATTACGAGGGTCAGCAAAAGTTTATTGAGATGCTCGTCAATTTCAAAATGTCATTTCCCGTCACGATTTTTCTCGTCACTCACGTGAGAAAAGGTGAGAGCGAGTACACCGCGCCGAATAAGTATGACATCAAGGGTTCTGGCTCAGTTACAGATCTCGCAGAT
>Ga0308024_1000182_pt1 | contig 27747 bp, 29 predicted proteins | sample Neamet420_FD_201295 | JGI IMG/M metagenome (GOLD analysis project Ga0308024, IMG submission 201295) | Marine microbial communities from water near the shore, Antarctic Ocean - #420 | ecosystem: Environmental > Aquatic > Marine > Unclassified | place: Southern Ocean | collected 2014-10-03
CCTGCAGCAGTTCTACCATAACCAACTGCCATAGCAATTGTACCAACTGCTTGTCCAGGTTGAATCATAACAGGGACATTATTAATAGTTGTTCCATTAACAGTAATGTTTACCATACTACCATTTAAAGCACCATTGGAAACATTCCAGTTTGTAATTCCTAACTTACGAGCAGTAGCTGCCGACATAGTTAAGTAATTATCCCAACACGCTCTTGAAAGTGGATCAGGCAATTCTTGTAACCAAGGGTTATTGGATTGAGAACCATCTCCCATTGAAATCTTTTCATACATTTCAAATTCAATACCATCTGCTTTTGCTAAATCAAAAGAAGGAACAGTAGCAGTAAATGAACTTACAGTTGAGGCGTCTTGGTTTTGTGTAAAGTGTCCATTATGTAATGATTTATTCCAATCAATAGATGAATAACAGTTTTGTAAATAAATATGGTAATCTGATTTTCCCATCCAAGCCATTATACTTTCTTGGAATTGTCTACCCTTAAATAATGGAGCAATTGTAGGTTGCATTAATGTATAAATCTCATTTGAAGGATTTGCATCCCCCCAACTTTCTAAGTAATGATTATCAGGACAAGCATACATCATTTTTGCTGCTGACTCATCATTATAAAGTGAAGTAGCAATCGTTAACTCAACTTTTTTAAGTCCTGAATTATAGCCTGCAGCATTTTGCAAAGTATAACTTGGGTTTACATTATATGTTATAAGTGCAGCAATTTTCCCAGCATTCATTTCTTCAATAAGTGCAGCCACTTCAACATCATTTCCTTGCTTTAAATAAGAAGGAGTTGATAAACTTAATGTGTTTTTGTAATTTCCAAGTTTGTTGTTAATCGCATTAACTAAAGTTTGAACCTCAGCATCATTACTATTACAGACAACAACTGATTTCCCAGTATTGTTAGCAAGATCATTTGCCATTTTAGCAATTCTGCTATCAGCAGTACCGCCATTCAATGCACTATATAAGTTAGATAATAAACCAGCTTGTTCTGATGGCTTAATCTGAATTCTATCATCAGCATTAGATCCTGTAAGGCTTAAAGTAGATTCAACTTGATAATGCTTAGCCATTTTTCCATTTTTTGGATTTCTAGCAGTAACATATTGTTTAGCATAATCAGCATTTAGCCAGTTTCCTAAAAAGTCAGCTCCAAAAGAAACAATAACTTCAGCTTTATCAAAATTATAAGTTGGTAATGCTCTTACTCCAAATGAAGCTTCATTAGCATCTAACATTCCGCTATATGAAACTGCATCCATTTGCACATGCATTACATTTCCGTAAGCAGCTGAAAATTCAGAAATTAATTTTTTAGTAGAAGGACTGATAATAGTAGAAGATAAAATAGCAATCTTTCCGCCTGTATTTTTTATCTCATTTAATTTTGCAATAATTTCAGCATCAGCAGTACTCCAATCTATATCTACCCCACCTTTCATTGGGTTCTTTAATCTTGAAGAATCGTATAATGAAAGAACAGACGCTTGAATTCTTGCGTTAGTTGCTGATTTGTTTGAATCAATTTTGATAGGACGACCCTCTCTAGTTTTTACTAAAACTGAAGCGTAATCGTGACCATCATACATAGTAGTTGCATAGTAGTTAGCAACACCTGGAGTAATTTCTTCAGGTTTGATTACATAGGGAATAGATCTATTGATAGGCGCCTCACAAGCTGCTAAAGTTGCAGCAGCTGTACTAAAACCTAAAAACTTTAAGAAATCTCTACGAGATGTAGAAGTGGAAGATAATTCCTTATCTCCTAAAAACTCATCAACAGGAATTTCATCTACAAACTCATTCTGCTCTAATTTATCAACTAACGGATTTTCATTTAGCTGAGCTAAACCTTTCCAGTATTTTTTTGCTTTTGTCATTTTATATAGAAATTAAAATCTAACTATTTTATTAATAATGGCACTTACCACATTCCAAACCACCCATCTTTTCAACTGTAATTTTCTCTCCAGCATACTTTTCCTTCATCTTCTCATGCATTTCAGTGTAATAATCATTTCCTTCCATCTTCACTTCCGTTTCTCTATGACATTCAATACACCAGCCCATAGTTAATGGTGAAGATTGTTTTACTACGTCCATTTCCTCAATAGCACCATGACAGTCTTGACACTCTAACTGGCCGACAGTAACGTGCTGTGAATGATTAAAATAAGCTAAGTCAGGTAAATTATGAATTCTCACCCACTCTATTGGCTTTTGCTCATAACCTGGAATATACGTTCTACTATCAGGATCGTAACCAATAGCATCATATATTTTTTGAATCTCGGCAGTACCAGTTGTTGTTCCTGAAACAATATTAGCATGACAATTCATACAAACATTAGCAGAAGGGATTGCAGAGTGTTTTGATGTACGTGCTGAAGTATGGCAGTAGTTGCAATCAATACTATTGTCACCTGCATGAATTTTGTGAGAGAAAGCAATTGGTTGCTCTGGTTGATAGTTAGTAGTTACACCAACTCCCATCATGGCATCAAAAGCAAACTTTAACACTACGATTGCAATGAAAAAACCAACAAATAATTTATTGATATTATTAGCTAAGAATAAGTTCTTTTGTGCTAATAACGTTTCAGGAACAGTTTCGGTTTTTTGCCCTAAACTTTCTTTTAAGCTATTTTTTACTGAAGTTAAGATAAATACCAACAGTAATAAAATTAAGGCAAAAATCATCATTTTTGTTGAATCCTTCATTCCCTCTTCTGCAACAATCTCATTAACTGCTAAAACAGCAACTTCTTCAATAGGTGGATTTTCCAAGTAAGCATACAAAGCTTCAGAATCTTCATCAGAAAAATAGAAGTTAGTCATGGCTACTTTATTGTATTCTTCAAAAATAGCTATTGCATCAGCATCACCTGAAGCAATCAGTTCTGAAGAGCTATTGATCCATTTTTTTAACCAATCTTTTGTTCTTTTTTCAGTTATCCCCTGCAAATCAGGACCTACTAATCTACCTCCACCAATCATATGACAAGCAGTACAATTAGCTTTGAAAATTTGAGCTCCATCAGGTTGAGCAGAAACTTGAAAAGTGAAAGTGAATAAAACTGCAAGTAGTAAAATGCAGCTTTTAAAGTTATTAATTCGAATCATGTTAAATATATCTTCAATTTTAGGCTGCAAATTTATATTTTACATCTTAAAGAAACATAACGAATACCAACTATTCTATTAATTTATATTTATTCTAAATAAAAGTTTTATACGCTAGTAAAAAAAGAAAATAATGTAGGATTTATAAGGAAGAAATTTCAACAACCTCTTTAACTTCAGGAACAGCATGCTTAATCACAACTTCAACTCCATTTTTCAAGGTCATCATACTAATATTACAACTACTACAAGCGCCTACTAATTTCACCTTCACTACCCACTGATCAGTAAGCTCAATAAAATTAATATCTCCACCATCATCTTGCAAGAAAGGTCTAATTTCCTGAAGGGCAACTTCAATTTTATCTAGTATTATTTTATCTGTTATTATGCCCATAATTATTTTGTTGAACAGCCAGCACTATGAGTAGTTTGAACTGCTGAAGTTGGAGGTAAAGCTACATTTCTTTTTTCAATTGAAGCTACCACATTCTTAGCCATATTTAAAAGCTCAATTGCAATAGGAGTTGCTCCTTGCAAAATAGCTGGTCTACCAGCATCAGCTGCTTCTCTTATTGATTGTACAATTGGAATTTCCGCTAATAAATCAATATCCATTTGCTCAGCTAATCCTTTTGCCCCTTCCTTTCCAAAGATGTAATATTTATTATCCGGCAACTCTTTAGGCGTGAAATATGACATGTTTTCTACCATTCCCAAAACAGGAACATCTATGCTATCCATACGGAACATATTCACTCCTTTTTGAGCATCAGCCAAAGCAATATGTTGAGGTGTACTTACCACCACAGCACCCGTTAAAGGAATGGATTGGACTAATGACAAATGAATGTCACCCGTCCCTGGAGGCAAGTCTACCACTAAGTAATCAAGCTCGCCCCAATGTGTATCCCACAATAACTGATTTAAAGCTTTGGAAGCCATAGGTCCTCTCCAAACTACAGCCTGCTGGCTTTGAGCAAAAAAACCAATGGAAAGCAACTTTACTCCATAACTTTCTAAAGGTTTTATCTTTGACTTTCCATCAACATTAACTGTAGTTGGTGTTTCTCCTTCCAAACCAAACATTATGGGCATGGATGGGCCGTAAATATCGGCATCAATCACGCCAACTTTATAACCTAAGTCAGACAAACCAACTGCTAAGTTAGCCGCAATTGTTGATTTTCCAACTCCACCTTTACCAGATGAAACTGCAATTATATTTTTAACTCCTGGAATAGGATTCCCTTTTATCTTGTTTTCCTTTTCTTTTACAGGTGCATTTACAATAAGATTTACTTTAACTTTAGATTTTTCATAAGCATAGTCATGAATTGCTTTCAAACAATCCACCTCAACTTTTTTCTTATACTGTAAAGTAGGATTCTTAATTTCTACATCAAGCTCAACATCCGAACCAAATAGTTGTATGTTTTTAATTGCCCCACTGTCTACAATGTTTTGATCCTCATTAGGCAAAGTAATATGCTGCAATGCTGCAATAACAACCTCCTTAGTCAACTTCATCTTAAAATTAATAAGTTATTTTAATTTGTTTTAGATCCTTTATTATCACCATCAATCCAGTAGTGATCTTTAACTTGGCCTAAGTATTTGAAACCACGATCCTTATATTGTATTTCAGCTTCCTTAATTTGTTCATGCGTTTCACGCATCATCCTAATTGCTTTACTTGTATTATTCAAAGTAATTGACATGTAATATCCATCCTTAAGTCTCTTTGGGATTTTAGATGGTCTTCCGCTTTTTTTCATAAGGCAAACCTACAGAAAATTTATGGAAATATTAAGAAAAAAAAGTCAGGTTATCAGCATTAAAAACTATACTCGATTTACATGATTAAAGTACGTTTTTATATGGGAATTTTAAACGCTAAATAATTGACTTGATTAAACTAAATAAAATACATCTCCGTCTAAAACAGAGGAGCAGCTATGAGAAAGGCTCTTTTTAAGAGTAGGCTCTAAATACTACTTGGTTCCCATAGGTGTTTTTCCAAATCTACAATTTGGTTATTTTCAATAACAATCCCTTCATTCTCCAATAACTGCTGCATAAGGGTAATGCCCTGAAAATGTATTTTTCCTGTTAATAGTCCTTTTTGATTTACAACTCTGTGTGCTGGCACATCACTTGAGCATTTGTTCAAAGCCCAACCTACCATTCTGGCTGACTTGGCACTACCCAAATATTTCCCTATCGCCCCATAAGTACTTACTTTCCCTTCAGGAATCTGACGAACAATCGCATATACTTTATGAAAGAAATTATCTTTTTGCATTGAGTAAAATCTAGGGAATCTTATTGAAGAATTAATTTTTTCATAAACTCATCATTATCTATCTCTACCTTTAAAAGATAAATCCCATTATCATTTCCCGTTAGGTCAATTTCTTTTACATACACACCAGTAAATTCTTCTGGGTCTGTAGTGAGAATTACTGCTCCTAAGAGATCATAAACGCTCATTTTTAGTGTACGCACATCTTCAGCAAACACCTCTACACTAAAAACTCCATCAGAAGGATTAGGATAAACATCAACAGAAACTACCCAACAACTACTGTCCTCAATAGTAGCTAGCGTATCATAATTTGTTGCCGTGCTATCCATACAACCATAGACACAAATTGGCTCGGAACAATTATTTGTTTTTTTGCACGAATAAAGCACCAACAATAAGATACAAGTATAAAGTATGTTTTTCATAAGTCGCTAAACTATAAAAATATAGTCATTCTAACTAATCTAAAAATCAACAACTATTTCAACCTAAATCTCAAATAAGTAATTGGCAAACCTCTGTTCAAATAGATTTGTTCGTAATGGGTTTTAATTTCCATGTGTTCTCTTTGAACTGGGGAAGTATACAAATCATGTGTGCTATCCTCCAGAATATGATTTTGGCCTGTAATAATTCCTAATGTAAACCCATGTAAAAATTGGCTATCTGTTTTCAGATGTATGACTCCATCTTTCTTTAGAATATTATTATACCTTTTTAAAAAATCAGGATGTGTTAACCGTTTTGTACCTCTTCTTTTTTTTAATTGCGGGTCAGGGAAAGTAATCCAAATTTCATCCACCTCTTCTTGTGCAAAACAAGTTTCTATCCAATCAATTCGGATACGCAAAAATCCTACATTACTTAATCCTTTTTCCAAAGCATCAGTTGCTCCTTGCCAAATTCTAGCTCCTTTTATATCAACTCCTAAAAAATTCTTTTCAGGAAATTTTTCAGCCAACCCAACGCTATATTCTCCCATTCCACAACCCAACTCCAACACCAAAGGATTTTCGTTTTTAAAAAAATCCTTTTTCCAATTCCCCTTCATTGGATATCCCTGCTCTAATACCTGCAAATCAGGTTGATGAACATGGGGGTACTCCTGGGTTTGAGCGAACTTTTTTAACTTATTTTTTGCCAAAATTATTATTTTGATGCAAAAATACTTTGTTTTAAGTATTTTCGGCTTGTGAAAGTAAAAAAACGAATTTTAGTAGCTCCACTAGATTGGGGGATAGGACACTCAACCAGGTGTATTCCTGTTATTAATGCTTTAATAAGTAATAATTATGAAGTAATACTGGCAGCTGACTCACGTCCATTGCATTTGTTAAGTACTGAATTTCCTCAATTAGAAATGATTCGCTTTGAAGGATACAACATAAAATATTCAAAGTATTTACCTATGAGTCTGAGTATGATTTTTCAAATTCCAAAACTATTATGGAACATAAAAAAGGAAAATACTGCTCTTGACGAAATTATTAAGGAGTATAGAATTGATGGTGTAATTTCGGACAATCGTTTTGGTCTATATTCGTCAAAAGTGCCTTGTGTTTTCATTACGCATCAGTTAGAAATACAAGCCCCTTCTTTTGCTGAAAGCATACGTAATTTCAATTACCAATACATCAATAAGTATAACGCTTGTTGGGTAATGGATGATGAAAAAATTAATTTGGCAGGCAACTTATCCAATCCAGATTCCCTACCAAATAACACTCACTTTATAGGAATTCAATCTCGTTTTGAAAAACAAGAAATAAAGATAAAATATAATTTCCTTGCAATCGTTTCAGGTCCAGAGCCTCAAAGAACTATTTTAGAAAAAGGTCTTATAATAGCTTTAAAAGACAGAAAAGAAAAATCCTTAATTGTTTTAGGAAAACCAGAGCTTAACACAAATAATCAAATAGGAAACTTAACAATAAAGTCTCACTTAGGCGCAAAGGATTTAAATACCGCCATTAGCCAGTCCGAACTCATTATTTGTAGGTCAGGTTATTCTACCGTTATGGATTTAGCAAAACTAGGGAAAAAAGCAATATTTATTCCCACGCCAGGCCAAACAGAACAAGAGTATCTAGCTCATAATTTTAAAGATTCAGGCATTTGTTATACTCAAAACCAAAGTGACTTCAATTTTGAAATAGCAATAGCGGAAAGTAAAAATTATACAGGATTTAATATAGAAATAAATTCAAAAACTAATTGGTCTTCTTTATTCCGCCTTTTTGAGGGTGAATGAAAAAGTAGAACCTTTTCCAACCGTACTTCTTATATTCAAAGTCTGCTGATGTGATTCAATGATATGTTTTACAATAGATAAACCCAATCCTGTCCCTCCTTTTTCACGAGACCTGCTATCATCCACTCTGTAAAATCGTTCGCATAAACGGGCTAGATGCGGCTCTTCAATTCCTATTCCATCATCCGAAACCTCAACAAGTAACACATCATTCATATCAAAGAAATGCACTTTTGTTATCCCATCTGGACTTCCGTATTTTATGGAATTAACCAAAAGGTTAGTTAGTACTTGACTAATTTTTTGTTCATCTGCCTGTACCAAAATTGGTTTATATTCCTTATCAAAAACAATACTTATAGCATTCTGTTTTGCTTTATCCTCCAAAGCATCCAAAACGGCACTGCATGTAGCCACAATATCAAATTGTCCAAATTTAATTTCCTCTACATTAGTTTCTAAATGAGAAATGCTTTCTAAATCCTCAACTATAGAAATCATACGCTCCACACTTTTTTCAGTGCGCAACAAATATTTTCTGTTTATTTCTTTATCCTCCAAAGCACCCTCTAATAAAGTTAGAATATAGCCCTGAATATTGAAAATTGGAGTTTTTAACTCATGAGATACATTTCCTAAAAAATCTCTTCTGAATTGTTCTGTATCTTTTAAGTGTTCTATCTCGGCGCTTCTTTCACTCAGCCACTTCTTAACATCTTCTTCTGAAGTTTCCAAGTCAAAAGAACTAGTAATATCTAACTTTTGATTTTGAATTGTTCTATACAGGATTTCTATTCGCTTTTGAATGTATTTTCTTATCAGAAAATAAGAAAATAAAGTAACACAAATAAAAAACAAAAGTAGGTTAAGACTATTTGTTTCAACAGAAAAAACCAGCATAAAAATGGATGCAAACACGGCAATCAATATACTTATACTATATGAACTTTTTAGTTTCATTATTCACTTAAGCGATAACCCACTCCTTTAATAGTTTCAATCATATCATCACCAAGTTTCTCACGCAATTTTCGAATATGGACATCTATGGTTCTATCACCAATTACTACATCCATTCCCCATACTTTTTCCATTATTGTTTTGCGTGTAAACACTTTACCTACCTCTGAGAATAATAACTGCAAGAGTTCAAATTCCTTTCTTGCAAATTTAATTTCTACACCTTCTTTTACTACTTTGTATTTATTGGCATCAATAAAGACACCCTTCACAATTGTTTTTTCTTGCATTAAAGCACCATCTAATCTTCTTAAAAGTGACTTAATTTTACTCAATAAAATTTTTGGCTTTACGGGTTTTGTAATGTAGTCGTCCGCCCCTGCTTCCAAGCCGGCAATCTGAGAATAATCCTCTCCCCTTGCAGTTAAAAAAGTAATAATTGTTTTACTAAGTTCAGGAATCTCTCTAATTTTTTCACAAGCCTCTATCCCATCCATATTGGGCATCATCACATCCATAACTATTAGGTGGGGCTTACATTTTATAGCTTGCTCAATTGCCTGCACTCCATCATTAGCAGTACTAACTTCATAACCTTCTTTTTTCAGGTTATAACTTACAATTTCCAAAATATCTGGTTCGTCATCAACTAATAATATGCGATAGTTCATTCAAAATGTTTTGGCAAATTTAAACTTATTTTGTATCTTCTGACCGCCTTAACAAATTCTTAACATTCGCTTAACATTGCATCCTTTTGCTTAAACTATTTTTGCGTCAAATAAACTAAACAGATTAAAAATGGAATTTGGAATTTTTGAATTATTAAGACTAGTAGGAGCACTTGGTTTCTTCATATACGGTATGAAGGTAATGAGTGACGGAATACAAAAAGTTGCAGGAAGCAAAATGAGGAGCATTTTAAGTAAAATGACTTCTAATCGCTTCTTTGGAATTGCAACAGGCTTTATGATTACTGCTCTTTTACAATCATCATCAGCAACTACAGTAATGATCGTAAGTTTTGTAAATGCAGGTTTGCTTACTTTAGTAGAATCCATTGGTGTAATTATGGGAGCTAATGTAGGAACAACTATTACTGCATGGCTTATTTCTTTACTAGGATTTAAAGTGAAAATATCAGCTATTGCGTTACCAATAATTGCAATTGGGTTCCCAATGATGTTCTCATCAAAATCAAGCATAAAATCATGGGCAGAGGTTTTGATTGGTTTTGCCTTATTGTTTATGGGTCTTGACGAACTAAAAGCTGCTGTTCCTAATTTAAAAGACAATCCTGAGTTTTTAGGTTTCCTAGCAAGTTATGCCGACATGGGAATTTTCTCCACAATCCTATTTATTGGTGTGGGAACCATCTTGACTTTAGTGGTTCAATCCTCATCAGCCGCTATGGCGCTTACCCTAGTAATGTGTTATGAAGGATATATTCCTTTTGAACTAGCAGCAGCTATGGTATTGGGTGAAAATATCGGAACAACTATTACAGCTAATCTTGCTGCTATGGTAGGAAACGTACATGCTAAAAGAGCTGCAAGAGCCCATTTTATCTTTAATATATTTGGGGTAATCTGGATGTTATTTGCTTTCCAGTTCTTTATTACCAATATTGATTCTTACATGATTAATAACATGGGGCTTTCGCCATTAAACTTTGATATGGAAAATCCTGTCGCCATTCCTTTAGGATTATCTATTTTCCACACAACATTTAACATCTTAAATGTTTTATTCCTTGTTGGGTTTGTTCCTTTAATTAGTAGAATTGTAATAAAAATACAACCTTCAAAAGGTGAGATGGATGAAGAATTCCACCTGGAACATATTGGCACAGGACTTATGCAGACAGGTGAACTTTCAGTATTAGAAGCAAACAAAGAAGTCGCTAAGTTTGGGGATATCGCTACAAGATTATTTAACATGATTCCTGAGTTATTGAAAGAAACTGACAATAGTAAATTCAAAAAACTAATGGATCGTATCCGTAAGTATGAAGATATTACTGACCGAATGGAAGTAGAGATTGCCGATTATTTAGCTAAAGCATCACAAGGAGAAATGAGTGATTCCGCTTCAATAAAAGTAAGAAGCATGATTTCAATAATCAATGACATGGAACGTATTGGTGACATCTGTTACCAGCTATCAATTACAATAGAAAGAAAGAGAGAACAAAAAGCTTATTTCACACCAGAGCTAAGAACAAGCCTTGAAGAAATGATTACTGAAGTACAAAAGGCTATGGCAATCATGAATAAAAACTTGAATTCTAGTTATTCTCAAGTCTTAATAGCTGATGCTGATGAAGCGGAACTAGCAATTAATAAGATGAGAAATCAGTTAAGAAAGAAATACTTGCAAAATATTGAAAAAGGAGAAGGTAAAATCCAAACGGGTATGATTTACAATAATCTTATCCATTCTTTAGAAAAAGTGGGAGATCATGTTTTAAATGTTTCAGAAGCAATAACAGGAAAATAAAATAATGAGCAAAATAACTTTAACTCTAGCAACAGTATTGCTAAGCATGGTATTTTCAAATGCACAAACAACTGAAAAAGAAGTGAAATTTGGAGGTCGAATCATGTATGATATGGCTGCTTGGGGAGCAGAAGGATTTGACTATACTGGCTCAGAATTTAGAAGAGTAAGACTTTACAGTTCAGGAAAAATGTACGGGACAGTAAAATATAAACTACAATTAGATTTTTCTGGAGGAAAAATTTCCTTTAAAGATGTATGGATGGAATTAAATAAATTACCAATACAAGGAAACCTAAGAGTAGGACATTTTAAAGAACCTTTACGGTTAGAGGCTTTAACTTCTAGTAAGTACATAACCTTTATGGAAAGAGGACTGCCTATTGCAATGAGTCCTGAGAGAAATACAGGTGCAATGTACCACACAACTATTGGTGAAAAACTATCTCTTCAAACAGGGGTTTTCAGACAAAGTGATGCTTTTGGAAATGATAAAACTGCAAACAATAATATAAATATTACTTCAAGAGTTACTTACCTTGCTATTAATGATGGAGATAAATTATTACATTTAGGAGTTGCTAATAGTAAAAGAAAAAGTGATGATAAAACCTATAGCTTTTCAACAAGAGCAGAAAATCATTTAGGAAATAAATTAATGGATGTTGAGTTTAATAACCAAGTTAAAGACATAAATATCATTGCTGGTGAGATTGCTTATGTAAATGGCTCTTTATCTTTACAAGCAGAAGCTCTGCAAACAAATATTAATACAGAGATTGGACAATGGAACACACCTAATGATCATGAGATAATTTCTTATTACGCACAAGTTTCATATTTCCTAACAGGAGAAAGCAGATCATATAAAAGTTCTTTAGCAGGGTTTGGAAGGGTAAATCCAAAGAATAATTATGGTGAAAACGGTTGGGGAGCAATAGAAGTTGCCGCTCGATTTTCAGCAATTGACATGCAAGAAGATGGCTCACTAGAAGATATAACTATAGGCTTGAATTGGTATTTAAACCCTAATACAAGAGTAATGCTAAACTATGTAATGGGAGAAATAACTAATGGAGCAGAACCATATAATGAATCAATAAATACTACTGAAAACGCAGTAATGATGAGGGTTCAATTAGACTTTTAAGCAGTCTAATATAGAAATAGGAAAGGAAACGAATTATCTGTTTTCTATTGCTTTACTTTTTCACTACAAGCAGCCATTATCTTAAAAATAATTTCCTTTTTATAAGCAATTGCATTAATACACAAAGGACATAACCGAAACTAAAATAGCAAATACTACTATTAGGTAAGGATTCCTAAAGGAGAGTTTAATCATTAATACTAGTATTTAATACTAGCGCTTTAACAAGGACATCAACTTGCTTCCATGTTTTTGAAACCCCATCAGCTCCTTTATGTAAATCATGGCATTTCTTACTAATTGCATTAAATGCATGCAATCCTCCAAATTGCGACTCAAGATCAATTGACCCACGTATTTCGATCAGATAATCAGAATTAGGAGAATCTGGGACTATATTATACTGACATCCAAATCTTAGTGTTTTTGTTTGTCCAAAAACACTAAAATCCACATCAATTGAATCATTAATAGGCTGCCCTAAAGTTCCGTTAATTACAAAATCTTTAGTCAAGTAACTAAAGAAATGATCTTGAAGATTCTTATCGCGTATAGGATCTCCTGAAATAGAACTTAAAGATTTTATTGAGAATTGCAATCCATTTACTAATTCATCAATTGAACTAAACTCCTGATTTTCTCTATCACAACTAAACTCATCAAAATATCCAACTACTTTTATTTTATCATTGGTCTTATAACCATTCCATATTACTTTTGTCTTTTCTATATTAAGTTGATACGAATCTCCGCTTATTAGGGTGTTTTCCTTTTTAGATTTTTGAGTATTATTGTTATTGCACGAAAAAAAAACTATTGCAAAGAGTATAATAAAGTGTTGGATCTTAATTTGTCGCATGAATTATATTTTGTGTAAATATAGTACATTTGTAGAACTAAAAAATGGAATATCTAATCAATAAAATTATGGCAATTAATTCAGAATCTGATTTTGAAGAAATGTCTATTAAATTATTCCATTATCAAATGGAGAATAATCCAATATACGCTCCGTATGCTGCATTAATATTAAAAGGAAAAACACCTACTAATATTTACGAAATTCCATTTTTACCTATAGATTTTTTCAAACAAGAACAAATTATCTGCCAAGGAAAAGGAGTAGAGGAAGTATTCTTAAGTAGTGGTACAACAGGAGGGCAGAGCAAACACTTAGTTAGTGACCTATCTCTTTATGAAAAATCTTATAGAAAAACCTTTCAGCAATTTTATGGAGATATAAATGATTACTGCATTTTAGCCTTACTCCCTTCATATCAAGAAAGAGAAGGATCATCACTTATTTATATGGTTAATGATTTAATCGCACAAAGTAAGCACCCAAAAAGCGGGTTTTACCTGAATAACCTTGCAGAACTTTCGGAAACTATAAAAGAACTGGAGGGTAAAGGACAGAAAGTAATTTTGTTTGGAGTAACATATGCTTTGCTTGACTTGGCAGCACAATATCCTCAACACCTAAAACACACCATAATTATGGAAACAGGTGGTATGAAAGGAAAAAGAAAAGAACTATTAAAGGAAGAAATACATCAGTTGTTACGAGAAGCATTTTTAACTGAAAATATACATTCGGAATACGGAATGACAGAACTTCTTTCGCAAGGCTATTCCAAAGGAGAAAATATTTTTAATTCGCCTCCTTGGATGAAAATACTCATTCGTGATGTGAATGATCCTTTATCTATTATAGGAAAAAACAAAACCGGAGGAATAAATGTAATTGATTTGGCAAATATTTATTCTTGCCCATTTATTGCAACGCAAGATTTAGGCAAACAATTTGATGACGACTCTTTTTCGGTATTAGGAAGATTTGATAATTCGGATGTGAGAGGATGTAACTTACTAGTACAATGATAATCAGGAAAGCAAATAAATCTGATCTTGGAAACATAATGCTCATGTACAAATCATGCGTAAAAGGTATGCTTAAAAACGGGATAGATCAATGGGATTCAAGCTACCCGAATGTTGATGTAATTCTAGCTGACTTGAAAGCAAGAACTTACTTTGTAGCAGAAGAAAATGGAGAAATAATTGGAGGAATTAATATTGATGAAAGTCAAGATAAAACCTATTTAACTATTGACTGGGCAGATAAAACAAATCAGTTTTTAGTTGTCCACAGGTTAGCGTTAGTTGAAGAAAAATGGGGAGATGGAATTGGGAAAGAACTAATGTTATTTGCGGAAGAGGTTGTTCTAGAAGAAGGATATCAATCCATACGACTAGACACATATTCTGGCAATCCAAAAGCTATGGAATTTTACAGAAGGCTTGGATATAGCGAACTCGGTACAATAGATTTAAAACCCGATAAAGACAAATACTATTGTTTTGAAAAAATTATAAAATGAGAAAGCTAATTTATTTAATTATTGGATTTTCTTTTGCTTGCAATCAGCCAGCAGAAAACACCCCAACAACTCCTTTTGTTATGGTTTTAGGAATAGCCCAAGATGCTGGATTTCCGCAGATAAATTGCAAAAAAGAGTGTTGCAAACAGGCCTGGGGAAATTCTGAACTACAAAGAACTACATCTTGCCTAGCCATAGTTGACCCTATAAGTAATGAGCAATGGATTATTGACGCTACGCCAAATATAAAAGAGCAATTACAACTCTTAAAGCAAAAAACAGGAACTGAAAAACTAAAAGGTATTTTATTGACTCATGCACACATGGGGCATTATACCGGCTTAATGCATTTTGGCAGGGAAGTAATGGGAACTAATAATTTGCCAGTTTTTGCAATGCCTAAAATGAAAACTTTCTTGGAAGAAAATGGACCATGGAGCCAATTGGTGAAATTAGAAAACATCAATATTAAAGCGCTAAAATCAGATTCTACTTTGAGTTTGAATGAAAGAATAAAAATAAAACCTTTTTTGGTTCCACATAGAGATGAGTTTTCTGAAACAGTTGGTTATGAAATAATAATAAATAACAAATCCTTAATTTTTATTCCGGATATTGACAAATGGGAAAAGTGGGAAACGAATATAAGTGAACTTATACAAAAGGTAGATCATGCTTTTTTGGATGCTACCTTTTATAAAAATGGAGAATTGAAAAGAGAAATGAGCGAAATCCCTCACCCTTTTGTTGAGGAAAGCATGGAGTTGTTTTCTAAACTATCTGATTCAGATAAACAAAAAGTACATTTCATACACTTAAATCATACCAACCCATTGCTAATTGAAGGAGGTACTGCCCAAAAAGATGTTTTAAAAAAAGGGTTTAATTTAGCGAGAGAAGGACAAATTATAAAGTTCTAAAACCAAATTCCGTATTTACGAAAGGAAAAATCAGGGGAGAAAAAGTAGTTAGAGAGTCTAAGTGGAAGATTAAGAAAATAGAGATTGATTTTTGTTAGTTTTGTAATATGAATGAACTATCACTATTAAGTATTGAAGAATTAAACAACAAACTTCATTTTCTTGAAAAAAAATCTGTTTCGAAATGGGGTAAAATGAATTCATCTCAAATGATGAAACATTGTTCTAATTTTATAGATTTATATTTAGGGAAAATTAAAGTTCCATTTTGGTATAAATATTTTGGCGTTACAATTGGGAAATTATTTCTAATATACATATCAAAGAAAAGTCCATTAGAAGCTCCTAGAAATCTAAGAACTGATAAGTCATTAAAAATATCTGATGAGAATTTGGATTTTAATCTTGAGAAAAGAATATTAGAAGAAAAACTTAATAACCTTATTAATATTGAAGGGGAAATAGATCATCCTATATATGGTAAAATGAAAAGTGAAAGAATTAAATTCCTTATTATTCACCATACTACTCATCATTTTAATCAGTTTAATTTGATTAAATAAAAAAGCATCAACCTAAAAAAACCCAAAGATATACAGTAACTGATTTTGTAAATTTCTTGGTTAATTTACATTAAACAGAATCCCATTACTTCATTATAAAAGCGTTCAGGATTCTCGGCATGCAACCAATGGCCTGCACCATCAATCGTACAAATACTAAAGTCAGCAAAGTGCTTTTTAATTAAAAGTTCATCAGCACTAACAATATAGTCTGAATTACCTCCTCTTATAAAATGAGTAGGCACATTTAATTTACCTGAAACAAAACTTGCTTCTTGAATATTATATATTTTCTCCAACAGCACATCAATATTAAAACGCCATGCAAATTCTTTTTTATCGTTTCTATATAAGTTTTTCAAAAGGAAAAGACGCATGCCTTTATCCTTATAAGTGAAAGAAAGTGCGCTGTCAATTTCTTCTCTTTTATCAAAATCCTCTAAAGGTAACTTGTATAAATTAGCTAAAAGTTTTTTATGAAAATCAGTATTATATTCCCTAGGAGCAATATCTGCAACAATTAGTTTCTCTATTTTATCAGGATATGTAAAAGCAAATTTCATAGCTACTTTACCCCCTAAAGAATGACCTAAAATAATAGAACTAACAATAGAATTAGCCTTCATGTATTCCAAAACATCATCACACATTACATCATAATCAAAATCAGTTGAGTGTGGCGATCTTCCATGATTTCTCAAGTCAATTAAATGTACTTTACAGTATTTTGAAAATTGTTTCCCAAGAGAATTCCAATTATCACTCATACCAAAAAGGCCATGAATAACAATTAAATCCTGACCTTTATCTCCATATATTTTTGAATGCAATTTCATTTATAGTAAGCGTTTGTACATTTGTATAGTGTTTTCTAATCCTAAATAAATTGCATCACTAATCAGAGCATGACCAATAGAAACCTCAGCCAAATTAGGAATATGCTTTGCGAAATATTCCAAATTCTCTAAACTCAAATCATGCCCAGCATTTATCCCAATCCCTAATTCAGTTGCTTTTTTAGCAGCTAATATGTAAGGTGTAATTGCTTTCTGTTTATCCTCAAAATATTGTGTTGCGTATTCTTCAGTATATAACTCAATTCTATCTGTTTCGCACAACTTTGCACCTTCAATCATTTCTACGTTAGGATCAACAAAAATGGAAGTTCTAATTCCGTGCTCTTTAAACTCTGAAATTATTTCTTTCAAATAATCCTGAAATTTTATAGTATCCCAACCCGCACATGAAGTTATAACATTAGGCCCGTCAGGAACCAAGGTAACTTGCTCTGGCTTTACATCAATCACCATTTTAATAAAATCAACTGAGGGGTATCCCTCTATATTATACTCAGTAGTAATTATTGGTTTTATAGCATAAACATCTTTTCTTGTAATATGTCTTTCGTCTGGCCTAGGATGAATAGTAACTCCGTCAGCACCAAATTTTTGACAATTAATTGCCGCATCTAACACTGAAGGAGATACTCCACCTCTAGCATTTCGAATAGTTGCTATTTTATTTATATTTACACTTAGCTTTGTCATAGTTCACAAAGGTAAAAAATAGTATGTTTGCCCCGTGCAAGCAAGCGAGTTAATTTCATCTTCCCTAACAACTCTACATCCTGATGATGATGGAGATAGAGCTTTATCACTTATGAATGAGCTTAGGATAAATCATTTGGCAGTTGTAAGAAACTCTTTTTATTTAGGAATTTTATCTGAAAAAGAGATATTAAGTTGGAATAAAACAGATGAATTTATTGATGAACATCTTGCCGAACTCACCGCCCCTTCAGTAATTGATTCACAACACCTATTCGATATTATACAAACTGTAGAACTTAATAGCCTAAGTATAATTCCTGTTTTAGATGAGGAAAAACATTACTTAGGAGCCATTACAAATCGTAAATTATTGTATACAATTGCAAAAAGCACTAGTGTACAAAGTATGGGAGGAATGATTGTTTTGCAAATGAAAGAAAATGATTACAGCATGAGTGAAATTGCTAGAATCATTGAATCAAATAATACAAAAATACTAAGCTCTTATATTACTTCAATTCCCAATGCGCAAATGATGGAGCTCACTATAAAGCTAAACAAAGTAGATATCACTGCAATTGTGAATGATTTTGAACGATTTGATTACTCTATAACAGCCTCCTACAACAAAGAAAGTCAAGAAGATAATTTTTTAGACCGATACGAATCCTTAATGCGATTTCTAAATCCGTAAAATGAAAAAAATAATTTTCTTGTTTATATTTCTGAGTCAATTAGCTCAGGCTCAAATTACAGTCAGTACTATTGTTTTAAGCGGAAATGCTAAAACACAAAATGATATAATAATACGAGAGCTTTCTTTTGAAAAAAACGTGAGTTATACTACTGATGATTTGGATAAAAGAATTGAGAAAAGTAAAGTAAACTTAGTTAACCTAAATCTTTTTAATTTTGTAACCATTAATAAAACTGAGGATAAGGATTCAACTGAAATAACAATTGATCTTATTGAAAAGTGGTACATATGGCCTGTCCCTGTATTTGAAATTTCTGATCGCAACTTTAATACTTGGTGGAAGGAATTTGCAGCTAATAATTATTCCGATTTTTCTCGTTTAAATTATGGGGTCGAGTTCAACTGGAAAAATTTTAGAGGGAGAAACGAATTGTTGAAACTCAAAATAAGAAAAGGGTTTAAAGAACATTATTTATTGGGCTATGAAGTGCCCTATTTTAATAAAAATAAAACTATAGGATTTAACACAAATTTGCAGTTTTTCAGAAGAACGAAAACACATTTTTCAACTGAAGAAAATAAATTAAACTACTTTGAAAGTGACACCTTTAACAGTATTGATTACGACTTAAATACTGAAATAATTTACCGTAAGAATCTTCATCAGAAACACCGATTAAAATTTACATACCTACAATCAACTATTTCAGACAGCATTGCAATACTTAACCCTAATTATTTAGGTAATAGCCTGTCTAATACTAGTATTTATTCATTAAAATATGTTTTTGAATATGAAAATCGAGATTATAATGCTTATCCGTTACATGGTTTTGCACTTAATTTAGGCGTAAAAAAATACCTCTCAGCAACAACTAATATCAAACACTTTGAGTTTGCTACTAAAGCAGAAAAATATATTGAACCTTATAAGCGTTTCTATATTGGCTCTAGCTTTAAAGCAAAATACAGTACTGAAGGTGAGCAACCTTATTTCATTCAAAAAGCTTTGGGATATGATGACTATGTAAGAGGATATGAATACTATGTGGTAGATGGGCAGAGTTATTGGCTTTCCAAAACAGCTGTTAAATATGCGCTTGTAGAAAAAACAACTTTTGATATTCCATATGTAAAAATGAAGCAATTCAATAAGTCACATTATTCGATTTATTTAGGCGTATTTTCTGATCTAGGATATGTTATAAATAATCAAAATCAAGAACAAAATTCCATCAATAATTCAATACTTTGGGGAAAAGGAATTGCGCTTGATTATGTAACCTATTATGATAAATTACTAAGAATTGAGTATTCAATAAACGCCTTAGGAGAAAAAGGAGTATTTTTACACTTTTCAAGTCCATTCTGATAAAACACTAAACTATGACAATTGCAATTTTTGGAAGTCCTTATCCTGAGCATTTTAGCAAGTATATTCAGCACTTAATTAAAAAATTAGAAACTGAACATATCAACCTTATTATTGAGGAAGAATTTAGTGTTTTCCTAGAAAACAACATTCGTTTTAACAAAAGCATTACTACTTTTAATAGTTATGAAACACTTAAAAATAAAGCTGATTTTTTATTAAGTATTGGTGGAGATGGTACTTTATTAAAAGCGGTAACGTATGTGCGTGAGTCAGAGATTCCAATTATGGGAATAAATACTGGGAGGTTAGGTTTTATATCTAGTATATCGGCTGACCAAATTGATGATGCAATTACTGACATTCTAAAAGGAAATTATAAAATAAATGAACGTACTTTACTAGAGTTAAGCTCGGACAAAAAATTATTTAAGGACAAGAATTTTGCTCTTAATGAGGTGGCTGTTTCTAAGAAAGATACTTCATCTATGATTCGTATTGATGCTTATGTTGATGATGAGTTTTTAAATACGTATTGGGCTGATGGATTAGTTGTTTCCACTCCAACTGGCTCAACAGGATATTCCTTAAGTTGTGGAGGCCCAATCATTATGCCAGGAACAAATAATATTATTATAACTCCTAATGCCCCACATAATCTAAATGTACGACCTATTGTAATTGACGACAATAGTGTCGTGAAATTAAAAGTTGAGGATAGAGATCAATTAGCCCTAGTTTCTCTTGATTCTAGATCAAGAGCTTTTGACTCCGAAACAGAGTTGATTATTAAAAAGGCCAGTTTTAAAATAAAACTTGTGCAACCTCAAAATAATTCTTTTACCACAACCATTCGTCATAAACTAATGTGGGGTCTGGATAAAAGAAGTTAAGAATACTACCTTAAACCCTCAGAATAAGTATATTTGCAAATTATTGATAAATCATGATTATGAGAAATTTTATTTTACCTTTTAAACAGATTAAAAATCTTCTTATCCTAATTGCTTTTATAGGGCTAGGATTTACTGCAAACGCTCAATATAAAGAGAATACAGAAGTTGGATTCATAGGAGGAGCTTCTTATTATTTAGGTGATTTAAACACTACTCATTTTAATAATTCTTTACCATTTGGTGGAATAGTAATTAGAAAAAATATTGACAGAAGATTTTCTTATAAAGCTGAGTTACTATACATAAACATAGCTGGTGATGATAGGGATGATGCTACTGACATTATTGCAATTAATAGAGGCTTACATTTTAGAAGTACTGTTTTTGAACTTTCAGGTCAGATTGAATTTAATTTCTTACCTTTTGAGGCAGGGAATGCACTTTATACTTGGACCCCTTTCGTTTATACCGGTTTATCATTCTTTCACTTTAATCCTCAAGCAGAAAACAAAGATGGACTTTGGGTGAATTTACAGGAACTAGGAACTGAAGGACAGGGATCTACTTCTTTCCCTGAAAGAACTAAATACCCTTTAGCACAGCTTGCTATACCTTTAGGTGGCGGATTAAAAATAGCAATAAACCCTTCATTCAATGTTATTTTAGAATATGGGGTGCGTAAAACTTTTACTGATTACTTGGATGATGTTAGTACAACTTACCCAGAAGGGGTTAACTCAAATGTAATCGACATATCTAATGCAACATATGAAATGTCAGACCCAACTGGGACCCATGTTGCAGGTGACCAAAGAGGAGATCCTGACAAAAAAGACTGGTATTCATTTGTTGGAATTACTTTATCTTTCAAGCTAAACAACCAAGCCAAAGGTTGCGATTACTAAATTCTATTTTAGTAGAACTCAATGGAAGGATTAGATAAAAATAAATTACCCAAACATATTGCTATTACCATGGACGGTAATGGTAGATGGGCAAAAAGCAAAGGAAAATTAAGGATTTTTGGCCATACAAATGGAGTAAAAGCAGTGCGCGATACTGTTGAAGGAGCAGCTGAAATTGGGATTGAATACCTTACCCTTTACGCCTTTTCAAGCGAGAATTGGAATCGACCAGAAAAAGAAGTTAATGCTTTAATGACACTCTTAGTTTCAGCAATTAATAAAGAAACCAAAACCTTAATGGATAACAATATCCGACTAAGTACTATTGGTGATACTAATAAATTACCTTCAAAAGCCCAAAAAGAATTACAAGAAGCTATTTCAAAAACAAAAGACAATACTAGAATGAATTTGGTATTAGCTTTAAGCTATAGTGGTAGGGGGGAAATACTAAATGCAGTAAAGAACATCATTAAAGATGGGAAAGAGCCAGAGGAAATAAATGAAGCTACATTTCAGCAATATCTCACTACAAAAAGCGTTCCTGACCCTGAATTATTAATTAGAACTAGTGGCGAGTACAGAATAAGTAATTTCCTTTTATGGCAAATTGCATATTCCGAACTTTATTTCACTGACACACTTTGGCCTGACTTTAGAAGAGCCGATTTATATAAAGCGATATTGAATTATCAAACTAGAGAAAGACGATTTGGAAAAACAACTGAACAATTACAAAAATAAAATTTTGAAGAAATTTACACTCATTATACTTAGTTTACTCAGCCTAACATTAGGCGCTCAAACTACTGAAGCATTAGATTACTCCAATCCTAAAACCTATGAAATAGGTGGAATTATGGTAATAGGTGCTGACAATTTAAACAACAGTACTTTAATAACTATCTCTGAGTTAACGGTAGGAGATAAAATTCAAATTCCTGGAGATAATTTCAGTATCGCAATTACTAAACTTTGGAAAGAAGGTTTGTTTTCAGATGTGAATATTACAATTGATAAAATAGTTGATAATATAGTTTTTCTTAACATCAATTTAGAGGAAAATAGTCGTTTATCCAAGTTTAAATTTAAAGGGAAAATCAGCAAATCTGATATCACTACCCTAAAAGAGGATTTGAAATTAATGAGAGGGAAAATATTAACTCAAAATATCATTAACAATAGCACTAACCTGATAAAAACTTATTATCTAAATAAAGGATTTCTAAATGTTAGTGTGGGTTACTTAACTATAACTGATACAACTGCAGTAAATTCTGAAAACTTGATTTTTAACATAACTAAAGGCAAGAAAGTTAAGATTAAAGAAATAAAAATAACCGGAAGAAATAAAATTAAAAATACCAATAAAACATTCCTAAACAGAAAAGATACTGTTTATGCTATAAATAATAGAAAAGTAAAGAAAAGCATGAAAGAAACAAAAGCCAAAAATTGGTGGCGTCTCTTTAAGGTTTCAAAATTTATTGATGAAAATTATATTGATGATAAAGAAAATCTAATTGCGAAATACAATGAAGTAGGATACAGAGACGCTAGAATAACAAGCGATACTACGTACCTTAATAAAGATAATACCTTAACAATTGAGATGAATATTGAGGAAGGTGTTCCCTATAAGTTTGGTGCAATCAAGTTTGTTGGAAATACCGTTTATTCTTCTGAAGAACTAAACAGGCAACTAGGAATTAAGAAAGGAGATATATTTGATCAAACAATTTTAGATTCGCGTTTATTTGGGAGTCCTGAAGGAAATGATATTAGCTCCCTTTACCTTGATGATGGTTATTTATTCTTTAATGCAACTCCAGTTGAGGTAGCTGCTAACAATAAAAATATCGACCTTGAAATAAGAGTTTATGAAGGAAAACAAGCCCGAGTAAACAAAGTAATGATTAAGGGAAATACAAAAACAAACGACCATGTAATTATGCGTGAAATTCGTACACGTCCAGGCGATTTATTTAAACGTTCGGACATCATGCGTTCACAAAGAGAATTATCACAAATGGCTTTCTTTGACCCTGAAGCATTTGACGTAAAGGTAGAGCCAGACCCAGCAAGAAATGAAGTAGATATTACTTATGTATTGGCTGAAAAATCAGCATCTCAAATTCAGTTACAAGGAGGTTGGGGAGCAAACAGAATAGTAGGTTCATTAAATTTGGTGTTTGATAATTTCTCAACACAAAACATTCTAAAAAGAAAAAGCTGGAAACCCCTACCTTCAGGGGATGGTCAAAGGCTTTCCTTAAGCGCATCTTCTAATGGAGCGTACTATCAGAACTATAATATCTCATTTACTGAACCTTGGTTAGGAGGGAAAAAACCTAATGCTCTAACGGTTTCTGTTTACCGATCAGTATCTTCAAACGGGCAAGATGGAGATAATAGAGAGGCAATTGAAATATTAGGATTAACCCTTGGACTTGGGAAAAGATTAAAAAATCCAGACGATTATTTTACGATTTATAATGGAATCAATTTCCAACAATACAAACTTATAAATTCTCAATCTTTCTTCTCCTTTAAAGATGGTTTTTCTAACAATGTGAACTATAATATCCGATTAGGAAGGAATTCTGTTGATCAATTAATTTTCCCAAGAAGAGGGTCAAACTTTTCATTGGGACTGAAAATAACCCCTCCTTATTCTATGTTTGATGGAGTAGATGACTACAGCACAATAAGTGATCAAGAAAAATATAAATACATTGAATACTACAAATGGAAATATAAATCATCATGGTATTCTGCATTTACAGACAAGCTTGTTTTAGCAACAAAAATAGAAATGGGATTATTGGGGGCGTACAGCAACAGTTTAGGAGTAGCTCCATTTGAACGATTTTATGTTGGAGGGGACGGACTAAGTGGAATGGGAATGGTATATGATGGTAGAGAACTCATTTCATTGAGAGGATATAGCAACAATTCTGTTTCATCACAGACAGGAGCAACTATATACAACAAATACACATCCGAACTTAGGTATGCACTAAGTTTAAACCCAAGTTCAACTATGTATGCTTTAGGATTTTTAGAGGCTGGAAATGCTTGGGATAATTTTGATAACTTTAATCCTTTTGCAGTAAAACGATCGGCAGGATTTGGAGTAAGAATTATGTTACCAATGATTGGGATGATGGGACTTGACTATGGATGGGGACTTGATGATATTTCTGGGAGACCAGATGCGAATGGTGGACAATTCCACTTTTCAATAGGTCAGCAATTTTAATTATATTTGCATACTGAAATTTAAATTATGAAAAAGATACTTTTATTATTAGCAATTAGTTTTTTAACACTCAGCATACAAGCTCAAAAGTTTGCTTATGTCGATACCGACTATATCTTAAATAAAATTCCTGATTTTAAACAAGCACAAGACAAACTAGATGGACTTTCAGCTGATTGGCAAAAAGAGATAGAAAATAAATATGCTGATGTTGAACAAATGTATCGTGCATACCAACAGGAACAAGTTCTGCTAACGGATGATATGAAAGAAAAAAGAGAAGACGCTATCATTAAAAAAGAAACTGACGCTAAAAATTTACAAAAAAAATACTTTGGCCCTGAAGGCGATTTATACCAAAAAAGGCAAGAATTGATAAAGCCTATTCAGGACAAAATATATGATACAATACAGCAGTTAGCTGCTGACAATAAATACGCAATTATTTTTGATAGTTCAAGCGATTTAATAATGCTTTACAAGAATAATAACTATGACAAAAGCGACAAAGTACTTGACTTAATGGGTTACTAAAGGCATAAACAATAAACCACAAATTAAAAAACACTAATTAAATAATAACAACAAATAACAAAATGAAGAAAATTACCTTTTTAGCACTTTTAAGTGTACTTACACTAAGCTCAATAGCTCAAAATAAATTCGGATACATTGATTCACAAGAACTTTTAACATTAATGCCTGAGCGAGTAGCTGCTGCAACTGAAGTTGAGAATTTTGCAAAAAGTTTAGAAGCTCAGTTAGGTTCAATGACTGCTGAATATCAACAAGGAGTACAAGAATATCAAGCGAATGAAGCAATATATACTGATTTAGTAAAACAAGATAAAGTTGCTGAAATTACTGGATTAGAGCAAAGAATTCAGACTTTCCAGCAAAACGCACAAAAATCGCTACAAACTAAAGAACAAGAAATGTTAGAGCCAATTTTAGCTAAAGCAAGAAAAGCAATTGAGGATGTAGCTACAGAAGGTAACTTCACTTATATCTTTGACAAAAGTATTGGTTCTATCCTTTACGCTAAAGAGAGTGAGAATGTAATCGAATTAGTAAAAAAGAAATTAGGACTTTAATAAACACTTAAAATCCATCATTTTAAAAAGCATCTTTATAAGATGCTTTTTTTATATCTTTATCTCATGAAAAAATCTCCTATTGGTATATTTGACTCTGGCATTGGTGGGCTTACTATTGCTCATGCCTTAAAGGAAAAATTACCGAATGAGAATATTATCTATTTTGGAGATACCGAGCATTTGCCTTATGGAGAGAAATCCAAAACTGCTATTCAGAATTTCAGCAAAAAGATTACACAATTTCTATTAGAAAAAAAATGTAAAACGATAATTATTGCTTGTAATAGCGCCTCATCAGTAGCGTATGAATCTGTGAAAGAAATAGCAGGAAATACACCCGTATTTAATGTCATCCATCCTGTAGTAGATAAAGTTGTAAGGCAATGTTCAGAATATAACATTGGCGTAATTGGTACAAAAGCAACGATACAATCCAATATTTATGAAAACGAAATAAAAGCACTTTGTAGCTCGACCAAAGTTTCATCATTAGCCACTCCTCTTTTAGCACCTATGATTGAAGAAGGATTCATTAATGAAGATATTAGTCATACAATTATAGCAAACTACCTTTCTAATAAACAACTAGCTGATATTGACCACCTAATATTGGCATGCACTCATTATCCTTTAATTCATCAAGAAATAAAAGATTATTACAAGGGGACTGTGGATGTAATTGATTCCGCCAACATAGTTGCTGATCATATTGCTAAGCAGCTTAAAAGTGATGATTTACTAAATGATAGTAAGCAAACTGAACATCATTTTTATGTTTCGAATTATACAGAATCCTTTGAAAAGAGCGCTCAATTTTTCTTCAAAGAGGATCTAAAATTAAAAGAGGTTAAACTTTGGGGCTAGTCCTTAAACCAAGAGGAATACATTACATAATTATTGGATATCCCTTCAATCAAACGAGCAGTCTGTTCCTCATTTAACTCTTTTACCTTTTTAGCAGGAATACCTGCATAAATTGTTCCTGATTCAATATGAGTTCCCTCCAAAACTACAGCTCCTGCTGCAATAATTGAATTACTTTCAACAACTACTCCATCCATAACAATTGCGCCCATACCCACAAGTACATTGTCGTGTATAGTACAGCCATGCACCAAAGCATTGTGACCTACTGACACATTGTTTCCTAAAATGGTAGCCGCTTTTTGATAAGTACAATGTATAACTGCACCATCTTGAATATTGACCTTATTCCCTATTCTAATGGAGTTCACATCACCCCTTACCACAGCCGAAAACCAGACACTACAATCACTTCCCATTTCAACATCACCTACTACTGTTGCGTTTTCTGCCAAATATACATTAGCTCCAAAAATGGGACTATTACCTTTTACACTTTTAATCAATGCCATACTATTTTTTGTTTGTATTTTTGCACAAAAGTAAACATTATGAATTATAGTATCTATGCCGAAAGCACTCCAAATCCTGGAGTAATGAAATTTGTGGCCAACCGTATGCTGGTAGATAAAAGTATTGAAATAACTAAAGCTGAACAAGCTAAAGACATTTCAGTAGCTAAAGCTTTGTTTAACTTTCCTTTTGTAAAAAGTTTATATTTAAGTTCTAACTTCATTTCAATTGCTAAAACTGATAATGTAGAATGGGATATGATTGCTATGCAGTTACGTAATTTTATTACTGATTTTTTAAATGAAGAAGGATTAAAAAACTATACTGAAAATATTACTGAAGAAGAAATAATTAAATCAGAAGTAAAATCAGAGGTAAGTACAGAAAAAATTGAATTTACTGATAAAGAAAA
>Ga0308024_1000185_pt1 | contig 27569 bp, 23 predicted proteins | sample Neamet420_FD_201295 | JGI IMG/M metagenome (GOLD analysis project Ga0308024, IMG submission 201295) | Marine microbial communities from water near the shore, Antarctic Ocean - #420 | ecosystem: Environmental > Aquatic > Marine > Unclassified | place: Southern Ocean | collected 2014-10-03
ATCAAGTAAATGCAAATACAATTTTCGAACCAGCCTCTGTCGTTTCTAGTAGTACTTCTTTAAATTCACCTTTTGACAATGAAAGTTTCACTGCTTTTGGTCGAGTTGGAAAAACAATTAAAAAAATTAGAACTTCTTTAGGAGGTAACTTTTCTTATAATAAAACGTATCAATTTATTAATTCTAGAGAGAATACAAACGAAAGCACATCAAAAGGATTGAATACAAGTATTGGTACAAACTTTACAAAAGCACCCAATGTTAGTTTGCGTTATAGAGTCTCTTTTATCGATCAAAGTAATAGTGCTAGAGCAGTAGATGTAAAGTCTATAACACACGTGCCCTCAATTAATTTTGATGCATATATCTGGAATTCATTAACGGTAAAATCAGATTTTTCTTATAATGAAACGAGGCAAGAAGGAAGTGCTATTAATTCATTTCAAATCTGGAATGCTACTTTAGCGTACAGAAAAGATAAAGATGCCAAATGGGAGTATGAATTGGTCGGTAGTAACTTATTAGCGACAGGTTCTCAGGTTTCTGTAAATCAAGGAATTATATCTTTCAATCTGAAAGAAACATTTATTTTGCCAAGATTTGTAAGTCTTAGAGTACGTTATCAATTGTAACCGATTAGGTATTATGATTTAATAAAAATGGCTCAAACTTTTTGAGCCATTTTTTATTTACTTTAGCCAAATGAGTCTACTCGCTACTAAATCTCCTTTTTATGCTACTTTTAAAAGTTTAGGAGCTCTTTATTTGTTCATATTTTTCGGGTTATTTTTAGATAGTTTTTACATGTTAGAAATTACTAAGGATGCTCAATTTTATGCTAATATTAGTATGTTCATTGGTATTGTAATTACCTTCTATAACGTAAATACAAGAGTAAAAGAACAAATGATTTCTGCGGTAATTATTGCAGTTTTAGGGGAATATTTGTTTTCAATTGCCTTAGGAATGTATACGTATCGATTAGAAAATGTACCACATTACGTACCTCCAGGACATGCTTTAGTATATGTAGCTGTTTTATATTTTTCAAAAGCAAAAGCGATTATAAAAAACCGAATAAAACTAGAGCGTTTTTTAGCAATTTTCATTTTTATTTATGCTGCTTCTTTTCTGATTTTAAAGAATGATGTTTTTGGTTTTGTAATGACAATCGTAACGCTTTTCATTCTAAGGAATAAACCAAGAGAACGCCTTTTCTATCTAACGATGTACGTTTCAGTTGCGTATTTAGAAATTATTGGCACAAATTTTTTATGCTGGGAATGGCCAGAAACAGCTTGGGGAGTTTTTAATTTTTTACCAAGTCATAATCCGCCAAGCGGAATTAGTTTGTTCTATTTTTTACTAGATTTAGGTTGTTTATGGATTTACAAACAACGTCATAAAATAGCTTGGTCTAGAATGAAAAATATTAGAAAGATTAAATTGAAAACTTCAAATTTCACGAACTAAAAAGAGGATAATTTCGTTATCAAAGTAAATAAAATTACATTTGTAGAATGTCAATAAAAGTTACATCCGTTTCAAAAATTTATAAAACCCAAAAAGCGCTAAATGCTGTTTCTTTTTCTGCTGATAAAGGGCAAATTATTGGTTTTCTAGGTCCAAATGGAGCTGGGAAATCTACGATGATGAAAATCTTAACAGGTTTTATAAAACCGAATTCTGGTGCCGTTTTTGTTGATGAAATTGATGTGCTACAAAATCCTATAGAAGCGCAAAAAACAATAGGTTATTTGCCTGAACATAATCCGTTATATACAGATATGTATGTGCGTGAATACTTGCAATTTCAAGCAGCTATTTTTAAAGTTGATAAAAGTCAGATTGAAACCTGTATAGAAAAAGTTGGGTTAACTACTGAAGCACATAAAAAGATCAATCAATTATCTAAAGGGTATCAGCAAAGAGTGGGTTTAGCTGCGGCTATTTTACACAATCCAAAAGTGTTAATTTTAGATGAACCAACAACTGGTTTAGATCCAAATCAATTAGTAGAAATTAGAGAGTTGATTAAGGAATTAGGTAAAGAAAAAACAGTGTTGTTTTCTACACATATTATGCAAGAAGTAGAGGCTGTTTGTGATCGAGTAATCATCATTAAAGAAGGTGAAATATTGGTTGATAAGAAACTCACTGAGCTCAAAGAAAACAATCAACAAGTTATAGAAGTTACTTTTGATTATAAAATTGAAGAGCAGTTTATAAACAGATTGCCAAATGTAGTTTCTTACAAGAATAACTACGATAATACTTGGTATATTACTTTTGAAAGCGAAGAAGATATGCGTCCAAAAGTATTTGATTTTGCACAAGAAAATGGACTTAAAATTCTTGGTTTAAATACACACAACAAAAATTTAGAAACCTTATTTAGAGAAGTAACTCAATAGGTTGTCATTCCTGCGTAGGCCGGAATCTATACTAATTTAATTCGTAAGATATTCATACGCTTCCAAAAGTGTAGGGAATACGAAGACACTTCCAGCTTCTTTTAATTCTTCTTTAGTGTATTGTGTTAAAATTCCAATTGGAATCATACCTGCTAATTTTGCTGCTTTTGTTCCTGTTAAACTATCCTCAAAAACCCAAATATTTTTAAAGTCAGGTTCTTTAAAACCCAATGCTTTCGCTAATGTAATATATGCTTCTGGTGCTGGTTTTGGTTTCTCGTAATCTTCCACACCAAAAACAGTGGTAAAGTTCAAGTTTAAATGATGAACACTGTTCTTTAAAAACTGCTTTGTCGCATTGCTTGCGATGCCATAAGGAATTTTTTCTTTCGTTAGTAACGTCGTAAATTCTGTAACACCAGGTAGTAATTTTGGAACTTTAAAATGGATGTCCAAATGTGTGTCCTTTAGAAAAAACAACTCTTCAGTTTGTTTTTCTTTACCAATAACGCTACAAAAATATTCGGCAATTATCATAGGAGATTTCCCTGCATGACTTTTTGGAAATGGCGCTATTTCGGTATTAAATAATTCTTTAAAAGCAGAAGTCCAAGCAGAATAATGGCTTTCAAAACTGTCTACGATCACTCCGTCAAAATCAAATAAAAATCCTTTTGGGTTCATTAGTTGTTTGTTTTTTCGTTAAACAATTCGGTTAAATAAGGATTTAAAAATTTATTAGTTGGATCTAGTTTTCTTCTTAAAAGTTTAAAATCTTCCCACTTATCGTAAATTTTAGAAATTTCTGCATCTTTAGCCATAAAACGTTTTCCCCAATGAGGTTTTCCTCCGTATTTTAGAAAAACTTTCTCAATACTTTTAAAAGCCTCATACGTATCTGCTGTAGCGGCATTTCTAGAAACACATCCCATTGTAACCGTATCTTTACCATACGCATAACTTAACCAAGAAGTGTCTTTATACACAAAACGGATATCCATAGGAATATGAATAAACGATTTATTACTCCATTTATTAATTTCTGTTTTTAATTCTTCAAACACTTTTGGAAAGAGATCTAAACCAATTGTCCATTCTGCTAATTCTAAAGTAGAGCCTCTAGATTTAGTAACTGTGGCTTGATACAATGACCCTTTATGTTCTTTTCTAGTGCTGAAAAAACCTCTATATAAAAGTTTATTGGCAATCGCAGTTATCCATGGAAAAACATGGGTGTATTTGTATAGTATCTTAGAAGCTGTTCTTCGGTGTTTTAAATATTTAGGACCTAAATCTTCATTAATTGCGGTGTTTGGATCAATTTTATCACCCGTAATTACATACCCCTTATCCGTGTGAGGAAGCCATAGAACTCTTAGGAAATCATGGTTTTGCAATCTTTCTTCAATTTTAGGCAACCATTCTTTATCATCTTCAGGACCTTCTTTTAGGTGTAAAGTGTAGATGGGTTCACATTGAAAAGTTATTTCAGACATTACTCCTAAAACGCCCAAAGAAACCCTTACAGCATTTATTAAATCGTCTTTATTCGTTACTTCTTTTAGGGAGCCATCCGCTAAAACGATGCGACAGCTAGTCATATATTCGCATAAAAGCTTTCCGCTAGTTCCGTGAGTTCCTGTTGCCAAAGCGCCACCAATTGTAACCGTATTAATATCTGGTAAACAAGGAATACACCATCCTTTTGCTTCAATTGTTTCTAGTAAGTCACCCAAAATAACTCCGGATTGGACTGTAATTGTATGTTCTGAATCGTTAAAGGATAAAATTTTATTATAAGTAGTAATGTCAACTAAAGTCTCAGCACCAGAAACAATATCTGCAGAAGACTGTTTACTTCCGAAAATACGTGTTTTTTCTGAATTACTTACAATCTCTTGTAGTTCTTTTTCTGTAGTAATTTTATAAAGAGATTTGTAATTGTATGTAAGGTTTTCATTCCAACTTACCCAAGTACCATTTTTATTTTGTTCCATTTATTTTTTAAAAGATTAGACAAAAATAAACATTAATCTTTTTTCTGAAGTCCTTGTTTTGTTTTATTCTACTATTAAGAATCAATTTAATTACTAAATATCTAAAGGTGTACTTAATTGTTCTTCAAATAAAAGTGCTTACTTAAATTTAAATAAAAAATTAGTTGCTCTAAAGCTTTTATTAATACTTATTTATTATTTCCCCAGTATAATGTGCTTCTAAACTCATAATATTAGGTTTTTTATATAAAAGAACATCGCCAGTATTGTATAAGTTTCCAAGAACTTCATTCGTCACCTTTATTAAAATGTCGTTAGAGCTTCTTGCGAATAAATAAGCATTTTGTGCAGATAGATTTTGCCCGTCGAACCTTGGGTTACCACCAACTAGATTAATATTTAATTGATTTGTAAACCCATTAATTTTATGATTACTTGCCCCATTAGCAAGCAGATTTAATTCATCGTTATTTATCTCTAAATTAAACTCCCCAGAATTTAAATAATTGGACAAATAATTTTCTGAAATTAATGTTAATTTAGGATAGTTTAAAGTACCAATACTCTGTACAGCTAGGGCAGAAGAATTTCTAATTTGTATAAGGTTAGGTGCGTAAACAGTTACTTTAGCGGTATAATCTTTGTAGAAAAAACAAGTATTATGGTTGGTAATTTCTAATTGATTTTCGCTAATTGTTATATCAATACCCTCAATTAAATTTTCATCAGCTTCAATATGTATCTTATATGCTGGATCAGCTGTGATAAATAGTTCTATTTGATTGTTTACAATGATTTTTTCAACGGAAGGAATTAAGATTTCTTTTTTAATAATGGTTCCTGAGGTTTGCAAACAGATGTTTGCATCTTCATTATTACACATTATAAAAAGAAAAATAATACTAAATAAAACAAAATATTTTTTTATCATTTTCATTGTTTTTAAAATCGATAACCAAAACCAAATTCTAAACCTTCTGCATTATAAAGATGCGCTTTAATACTAATACTAGCAAAATAAGAGTTTTTAAAATACCGTTTTACTCCAACTCTTTCGTAAAAGTTACCTTCTTGTTTAAATGGTGAATACACATAGTAGCCAAATTGAGTAATGATCGATGTTTTATTTAGAAACAGTTCATGGCCCAAAATTAAGCTGACTCTTTTCCAGTCTGGGTGATTTGTTTCATTAATATTTCCATTAAATATATTTTGAAACTTTATATGTTCTCTTAAATAATAATGTAAATGCAGTTCTACCCCTAATTGTAAGGCAGATTTTCTGTTAAGCCTTTTGTCTACATAAGATGATAAAATAAAAAAAGGAAAAGCTCCCGAATCAATATTATCAGATTCATTGACACCAGCTAAAATAGTTGCATTAAAGTGAATGGATTCTTGGTATTTTTTTTTATCATTAAAAACTATAAATTCTTTATTTTCAGAATTTAAATTATAATTAAGTCCCACGTTAAAACCATAAACGTTAATCCCTTTATTGGGAGATTTAGAACTTCCATTAGAAGCGTGAATGAACGTAAAACCAGTTTGTAAACCGATGTTTTCTATGATATTTTCTTTAGCGTAATATATTTTAAAAAGCGGACTAAGGTTTAAGTGACTTCCTAAAGAAATATTTTTATTGTTGGTTATTTTATCATAAGGTTTCGTGTTGTATGCGATTCCTGCACCGATACTTAAAAGAAATTTATGTGCAGCGTTTCTATTAGAAAGGTGAAAATCATGGTGTGCATAAAGTCCATATAGTTTGTCTAAATTTTTGTTGTTAAAATCGATATAACCAAATGAAAATCCAAAATCGGGGTAGTTGTAGTCCTGTTGCCACTTTTTTTCTCCAAAAGTTCGTTGATTCCAACTTAATAAAAATCCAGTAGGACCTGTTGCTAAATGCTCTATATTTTTTTGAAGTAAAGTTTTTCCATGAAAATAATTTAACTGCAGGTAATTAGATTTTTTTTCCTGAGAGAAACCATTGAGTATAAAAAGCAAAAAGAAAGTTAAGAGTATTTTTTTCATAGAAAACTACATAAATCAATTCAGTTTAAAATCAATTTCCTGACTTTTTAAAGTCGCTAGTAATTTATTTGAAATATGAACCTTCGTATTTCTACTAGGTAAATTCACTTCAATTTTTTCTTTAGCATCCCAAATAGTAAAGCTTAAGGACTGTTTACCAGGATTGTTTTTTAGAATAGTCTCAAGGTTTAAGATTGTATCTTCTTTAATTTTTTGCAGTTGAATTTTTATGGTTATTTTTTTACACAACTCATCCATAATATCGTGTAACAATTTAAAATCCGTAAACTTTAAACGAGGTTCTCCTTTAACTCCTTCTTTGTTAGTCCAACCTGGTTGAATTGTACAACGAACAAATAAGAAAGAATTCGGCGTTAAAAAGTGTTTCATTCTTAAATAATCTTCCCCAAAAATTCTAAATTCGTTGCTGTCTCCATAATCTTCCATTGTAAACATAGCCCAGCCTTTACCTGCTTTAGAAACTCGGTGTTGTACATCAGTAATAATCGCTGCAAAAGTTAAGTTTGCGCCTTCATACTTACTAATGTCATCTTTAAAATGTCTTAAAGATGCGTTACAGAAGATCATTTCATTTTTAAAATCATCTAAAGGATGTGCAGAAATATAAATTCCAATTACTTCTTTTTCTTGTGATAAAAGCTCCATGGTTCCCCAAGTTTCACATTCAGGGATATCTGGTTCTGGGAATTGAACGGTAGAGGCTTCACCAAACATAGAAACTTGTGCAGAATTTTCGTTTTCTTGGTATTTACTTCCGAATTTCATGGCACGTTCTAAAAAGGTCAATCCTTTTTCATCTGTCTCAAAGTATTGCGCTCTATGTGTCTCTGTAAAAGAATCAAAAGCACCTGCTTTGATTAAACTGTCAAAAGATTTTTTATTGGCAGATCGTAAATTTACACGTTTTGCTAAATCGAAAATAGAGGTATAGTTCCCATTTTCTTTTCTTTCTTCAATGATTGCTTTAACTGCTCCTGTACCCACTCCTTTTACAGCTGCCATTCCAAATCTTACAGCGCCTTCATCGTTTACAGAGAATTTTAAATAAGATTCATTTAAATCTGGACCAAAAACGGGTAATTCCATTCGTTTACATTCTTCCATAAAGAATGAAACAGATTTAATATCATTCATATTATTGGAAAGTACAGAAGCCATATATTCTGCTGGATAATGTGCTTTTAAATAGGCTGTTTGATACGCAATCCACGCATAACAAGTAGAGTGAGATTTATTAAATGCATAACTAGCAAAGGCTTCCCAATCCTTCCATATTTTTTCTAATTTTTCTGGATCATGTCCTTTTGCAGAAGCTTGTTCTACAAATTTCGGCTTCATTTTATCCAGTACTGCGATCTGTTTTTTACCCATTGCCTTACGTAAAACATCGGCTTCACCTTTTGTGAAATCTGCCAACTTTTGCGAGAGTAACATTACTTGCTCTTGGTAAACTGTAATTCCGTATGTTTCTGCCAAATATTCTTCCATGGCAGGTAAATCGTATTCAATATCTTCTGTTCCGTGTTTTCTACTAATAAAAGACGGAATATATTCCATTGGACCAGGTCGGTACAATGCATTCATTGCAATTAAATCGGCAAAAACAGTCGGTTTTAAAGAGCGCATATGTTTCTGCATTCCCGGCGATTCGTACTGAAAAATACCAACGGTTTCTCCTTTTTGGAATAGTTCATATGTTTTTTCATCATCCAAAGGAAAAGTATCAGGATCTAAATCAACATTATGTTTTGCTTTTACAATTTTAACGGTGTCTTTAATTAAAGTCAGTGTTTTTAAACCTAAGAAATCCATTTTTAATAAACCTGCGTCTTCTACAACAGAGTTATCAAATTGGGTTACATACATGTTGGAATCTTTTGCCAAAGCAACAGGTACATAATTGGTAATATCTCCTGGAGTGATAATGACTCCACATGCATGAATTCCTGTATTTCTAACAGAGCCTTCAAGCATTGTTGCCTTATTAATGGTTTCTGAAACCAAATCATCTCCGTAAGACAAGTTTTTTAGTTCTTCAACTAATTGTTTCTCTTCTGCTCTTAAACCAGCAACTTTTCCTTTACTTTTTGGGTCGTCACCAAAAATATTTTTTAGTTTAATTAAAGGAATTAATTTTGCAATTCTATCCGCTTCAAAAAGGGGTAAATCTAAAACTCTGGCAGTATCTCTAATCGAAGATTTTGCAGCCATTGTTCCGTATGTAATAATTTGTGCAACCTGATTTGCACCGTATTTATTAATTACATAATCCATAACACGACCACGACCTTCATCATCAAAATCAATATCAATATCGGGCATCGATACACGTTCTGGATTTAAGAAACGCTCAAAAAGTAAATCGTATTTAATCGGATCTATATTCGTAATCCACAAACAATATGCAACTACAGAACCTGCCGCAGAACCACGCCCTGGACCAACAGCAACATCCATTTTTCTTGCTTCGCGAATAAAATCTTCAACAATTAAGAAATACCCTGGATAACCAGTTTTTTCAATAACGGATAATTCAAAATCTAATCGTTCTTTAATAGCTTCTGTGATTTCTCCATATCGTTTTTTTGCTCCTACAAAAGTTAGATGTTTTAGAAAATTATTCTCACCGCGTTTTCCTTGATTCTCTTCATCTCTTACATCTTTAAACTCCTCAGGAATATCAAAAGCAGGTAATAAAACGTCTCTTGCAAGTGTGAAAATTTCAATTTTATCTACAATTTCTTGAATGTTGATAATTGCTTCTGGCAAATCTGCAAAAAGCGTTTTCATTTCATCCGAAGACTTAAAGTAATACTCTTGGTTTGGTAAACCGTATCTGTAACCACGACCTTTTCCGATAGGTGTCGCTTGTTTTTCTCCTTCTTTTACACACAATAAAATATCATGTGCATTTGCATCTTTTTTCTCTAGATAAAAAGTGTTATTGGTCGCAATAATCTTTATATCGTGGTTTTTAGAAAACTTAAGTAGCGTTTCATTTACAATAGTTTCGTCTTGCTGATTGTGACGCATCAGCTCAATATAAAAATCGTCTTTAAACTCTTCTTTCCACCAAAGCAAAGCTTCTTCAGCTTGTTTTTCTCCAAGATTTAGAATTTTACTCGGAACTTCACCATATAAATTCCCGGTTAAAACAATAATATCTTCTTTGTATTTTTTGATGACTTCTCTGTCGATTCTTGGAACGTAATAAAATCCATCAACAAAAGCAATGGAAGACATTTTTGCTAAATTGTGGTATCCTTTTTTGTTTTTAGCCAACAATACAACTTGATAGCCATTGTCTTTCTGTGATTTATTTTTATGATCTTCACATACATTAAACTCACAACCAATAATTGGTTTTAGTGGCGTTTTAGCTGTTTTATTATGTTTTAAAATGGTGCTTACAAAATGAAAGGAAGCCATCATATTTGCCGTATCTGTCATGGCAACGGCTGGCATGTTATCTTCAGCTGCTGCGGCTACAATTTGGCCAATTTGGATAGTAGATTGTAAAACAGAATATTGGGTGTGATTGTGTAAGTGTGAAAATTGTACATTTTCTAATTCCGCTAAACCTACAGAAGTAGATTTTGTGGATGCTGTATCTTTTAATTTTTCAAGACGTTTGCGAATTTTATCGCTTTCTTTCTTAAGATTGATATGTTTTAAACCAATTACTTGAATTGGTTTTGGATTTGTTTCTGAGAAATTTTTGAAATACGCTGCATCAACATCTAATTGTTCTTTAGTGAATTCTCTTAAACGAATCAACTCTAAAAAACAACGGGTTGTTGCTTCAACATCGGCAGTTGCATTATGCGCATCTCCAAAACCAGCACCAAATAAATGATGGTGTAATTCGGTTAAGGTTGGTAATTTGAATTTTCCTCCACGACCTCCAGGAATCTGACACATAAATGCCGTTTTTTCGGTACACGTATCTAAAATTGGTAGTGAAATCATCTTGTTTTCAACGCCTAATCTATGGAATTCACAGCCCATAATATTAAGATCGAAATTTAAATTCTGACCAACAATAAATTTTGTTTTACCTAAAACCTCATTAAATAATACCAAACATTCGTCTAACGAAATACCTTGTTCTTCGGCTAATTCAGTAGAAATTCCATGAATTCTTTCTGCGTCGTAAGGAATGTTATAATTATCGGGTTTTATTAGGAAATCGTTGTGTTCAACAACATTCCCCATTTCATCATGCAATTGCCATGCAATTTGAACACATCTTGGCCAGTTGTCTGTATTTGTAATTGGAGCATTCCAACTTTTAGGTAAACCGGTAGTTTCAGTATCAAAAATTAAGTACATTATTGCGTGTAAATGTTGAGGAGTTTAACTGTTTAATTGTGTTGTAAAAATAGGTTTTTTTCAATAGAATTTATGATGAAGTTCTTAATTTGTTTGTTGAAAAAGCATTTGTCTTTTGGATCTGCACCGTTAGGGATAGAGCGGTCTGTTTGAGCTCCTCGAAGAGAGCGAGTAGCGAAAGCTCGACCCTTGTGGTAACGGCATAAATATCTTTAAAACTAAATGTTTTTGTGTTGAATTAATTTGTATATTTGCGCCCACTTACTACGAGATGGTAAGATTTTTAATAATCAAGGTCGAGAACCTTAACAAATTAACAGATTATGCCTGTAAAAATTAGATTACAAAGACACGGTAAAAAAGGTAAACCATTCTATTGGATAGTTGCCGCTGATGCTCGTGCAAAAAGAGATGGTAGATACTTAGAAAAAATAGGTACTTACAATCCAAACGTGAACCCTGCAATTATCGATTTAAACGTTGATAAAGCTGTAGAATGGTTACAAAATGGTGCACAACCAACTGATACTGCAAAAAACATTTTATCTTATAAAGGTGCAATGTTAAAGAACCATTTAGTTGGAGGTATTAGAAAAGGTGCTTTAACTCAAGAGCAAGCAGATGTTAAATTTGCAGCTTGGTTAGAAGAAAAAGCTACTAAAGTTTCTGATAAAGAAGCTGGATTATCTCAAGCGCAATCTGATGCGAAAGCTACAGCATTCGCAGCAGAAAAAGCAGTAAACGAAGCAAGAATTGAAGCAGCTAAGCCAGTTGTTGAAGAGGTTGCTGAAGTTGCAGTTGAAGAAGCAGTTGAGGCGGCTCCTGAAACAATTGATGAAGCAGCAGAAAAAGCAGCAGAATAAATTATAAATTTATACGAAGATGCGTAAAGAAGATTGTTTTTATTTAGGCAAAATCGTTACAAAATATAGTTTTAAAGGTGAAGTTGTTATCAAGTTAGATACTGACGAACCTGAGTTGTATACAGAAATGGAATCAGTTTACGTCGAATTCGGCAGTAACTTGGTTCCATTTTTTATTGAAAAAAGTTCACTACACAAAGGGAATCAATTACGTGTTCAGTTTGAAGATGTATATTCTGATGAAGAAGCTGATTCTATCTTAAAATGTGGTGTTTATTTACCTTCTACAATGTTGCCAAAATTATCTGGTGATAAGTTTTATTTCCATGAAGTAATTGGTTTTACAGTTGTTGATGTTAACTTTGGAGAGGTGGGGCAAATTGTTCGCATAAACGACAAAGCTGCACAACCACTTTTTGAAATTGATAGAGATGGAAAAGAAATTTTTATTCCTATGGTTGATGATTTTATCAAAAAAGTGAATAGAGAAAATAACACAATAGAAGTAGAAACTCCAGGGGGTTTAATAGAACTTTATTTATAAAAATAAAAAGAAAGGTGGCCGAGTGGTCGAAGGCGCACGCTTGGAAAGCGTGTATACGGCAACGTATCGAGGGTTCGAATCCCTTCCTTTCTACAAAAAAAAAAGTCACAAAATTTTATAGTGTAATAAAGGTGTAAGTTCTGTGTTTGATTACATAGAACTTTTTATTTTTAAAAAAATCTATTTTGTCAAAACCATTTAAATTTAAAGAATTTACAATTCATCAAGATAAAACAGCTATGAAAGTAGGTACTGACGGTGTTTTATTAGGTGCTTGGTGTTCTGTGGATAATTATCCTGATTCGATTTTAGATGTTGGTTCTGGTACAGGTGTTATTGCTTTAATACTTGCACAGCGTTCTGATGCAATGACAATTGATGCTGTTGAGGTTGATGAAGATGCTTACGAACAAACTGTAGGAAATTTTGAAAACTCAGACTGGGGAGATCGTTTGTATTGTTATAATGCAACTTTTCAAGAATTTGCTGATGAAATTGCTGAAGAACAAGAGTCTTATGATTTAATAGTTTCGAACCCTCCTTTTTATACGGATGAATTTGAAACGAATAATGAGGCAAGAAATAAGGCGAGATTTACCTCTTCATTGTCTTTTGAAGAATTAATTTCAGGTGTTTCAAAAATTCTGTCTCTTCATGGGAAATATGTTGTTATCATTCCTTTTAAAGAAGAAGAGAATTTTATCAATTTAGCAAAACAATATAATTTGTTTTTAAATAAGGTTTGTCATGTTCAAGGAAACTCATCTTCAGAAATAAAAAGAAGTTTACTCGAGTTTTCTTTCAGTCAAACTGAGATAAAAGCAGCACATTTAATTATAGAAACTGGACGTCATCAATATACAGAGGAGTATATTGAATTGACAAAAGACTTTTATTTGAAGATGTAATTTTACTTTGTGGCATCGAATGAATTTAATTTTGATCAAATTTGTATCGAGATGTTTTTATTAAAAGTTCCCGATACAAATTCTTCAAAATTACTCAAACAGATATTTTGTTATCCAGTTACATTTTCAGGATTATATCCTAAATATGGAACCTCTTTTTCTGAGAATATTATTCCGTAATTTTCTAATTCTTTTAAAATTGGTTCATAAACTTCTTTGGAAATAGGTATTTGTACTCCCGGAGTTTTAATTTCACCTTTTAAAATTTTTAAAGCAGCTATTCCGACAGGTAAACCAACCGTTTTTGACATAGCGGTATAGGTTTGGTTTTCACCAATTACAGTCAAACTACTTTCTATTTGCCGTTTTTCTCCATTTACTTCATACCCAAAAAGATGTTGCATTAAGATCATATCTTTATCATCTTCTTTTAAAGTCCAACGCTCTTCTAGTATTTTTTGTAGCATTTGTGCAGGAGTTGCATTTACTAAACCTATTTTTTTCTTAGGATTAAAAATATCGATTTCAATCAATTTTTCCCAGATTAAATCATCTTGATCTATCTTTAGGTAAGAACGTAGTTTTAATTCAACAGAGTCTGATGGAGAATACGCTAAAAATAAGTTTACAAAATCACGGTAACTCATGTTTTCAGAGTCTTCAATTGTGTAAGAATCATCTGTCATACCTAATTGAATAAAAATATTCCAAGCTCTAGAAAAACCTACTTTTCTGATGGTTCCTCTGTACATTGTAGGTATATTATTTAATCCATAAAGGCTTCTATATTTCAGGGAATCTCTATTTGCGTAAGCTTCAAATTTTCCACTTCCATTAATGGTCAAAAATTCTGTTCTTCTAAATAATTTATGATAAGGAATGTATTTGTAAGTGCCTTCTTGGATAAACATTGCAGCTCCTCCTTGACCCGCTAAAACAACGTTTCTTGGGTTCCATGTAAATTTATAATTCCATAAATTAGTATCACTCTCAGGAGCGACTAATCCACCACAAAATGATTCAAAAAGTAACATTTTAGCACCCTTTCCTCTAATTCTATCAATGATTTGCATTGCACTCATGTGATCTAAACCTGGGTCTAAACCAATCTCATTCATAAAAACCAATCCTTTTTCTTTTGCCGCTTCATCCAACGCTTTCATCTCTTCAGATATGTAAGAAGCTGTAACCATATGCTTTCCAAATTTGATGCAATCTTTTGCAACACCTGTATGAAAACGAGCAGGCAACATTGAAATTACGATGTCTGATTTTTTAATTTCTTTTTCACGATCAGATTCATTAGAAATATCTAAAACGATCGCTTTAGCATTTTTATGATTATTGATTAATTTCAGCGCGTTTTCTGTTGAAATATCAGCAATTGTTAAGTTTAGGTTTTCTTCATTAGACTTGTCTAATAAATATTTAATTAAGTAAGAGCTTGATTTTCCTGCTCCAATAATTAGAATGTTTTTCATAAAAGAAATATGTATTTTTACATAAACGAAGATACTATATTTGTTTAAAATTTAACAAAAACACAGTAAAATGTTTAGAAATATAATAGTCACTTGTTCCTTAGGATTGTCAGCAGTTATTATAGGTGCTTTTGGGGCGCATGCTTTAAAAGAAATACTAACTTCAGATCAATTATTAAGTATGGAAACTGCTGTACGTTATCAAATGTATCATGTAATTGTCTTGTTATTCGTAAATACTTTTGAGGGGTTTTCAATAAGGCAGAGAAATACAATTAGTTGTCTTTTCTTCTTAGGTATTTTATTCTTTTCTGGATCGATCTATTTGATTCAGCTTACATCAATTACAGCAAAATCTATTTGGTTTACAACACCTTTAGGGGGGTTATTTCTTATAATGGGTTGGGTTTCAATGATTGTAATATTCGTAAAGAAATGCAAGAACTAATAAAATATTAATAATTATCAAACAAAAATAGTCCTGTTTTAAATTATTGTTTAATTTTGTATCACACTAAAACAACAAAATATATTGATATGGTAGATACAAATACGAAATCGATTTCGTTAAATAGTCTAGGAATCAAAAATGCAATAATCCGTTATCAGCTAAATTCTAATGAATTACATGATGAAACGATAAAAAAAGATCAAGGTGTAGTCTCTTCTTTAGGGGCACTTGCTGTAAATACAGGAGAGTTTACATGACGTTCGCCAATGGATCGTTTTATAGTAAAAGACGACATTACGAAAGATGAAGTCTGGTGGAGTAAAATTAATTTACCTTTTGAAGAGGATAAATTTGACAAGCTTTATGACAAAGTAGTTGATTATTTATCTGAAAAAGAAATTTTTGTTAGAGATAGTTATGCTTGTGCTGATGAAAGTTACAAACTAAGTATTAGAGTTGTAAACGAGTATCCTTGGAGTAATATGTTTGCTTATAATATGTTTTTACGTCCGACAGAAGAAGAATTAAAAGACTTCACTCCTGAATGGACAGTTATTAACGCACCAGGTTTTATGGCTGATGCAGCAATCGATGGAACAAGACAACACAATTTTGCGATTTTAAATTTTACAAAAAAAATTGCTTTAATTGGAGGAACAGGTTATACAGGAGAAATTAAAAAAGGAATTTTTTCTGCATTAAACTTTATACTTCCTGTATTTAAAAATACATTACCAATGCATTGTTCTGCAAATATTGGTAAAGAAGGAGATACCGCAATCTTTTTCGGTTTATCAGGAACAGGAAAAACAACGTTATCTACAGATCCAAATAGAAGTTTAATTGGTGATGATGAACATGGTTGGACTGCCGAAAACAAGGTGTTTAACTTTGAAGGAGGATGTTATGCCAAAGTGATTAATTTATCACAAGAACAAGAACCAGAGATTTTTTCTGCTATTAAAAAAGGAGCAATCTTAGAGAATGTAGTAATGGATGATCAAGGAGTTATCGATTTTGCTGATACTTCAATTACTCAGAATACAAGAGTTAGTTATCCAATTTATCATATAGATAATATTCAGAAACCATCAATAGGTGAAAACCCAAAAAATATTTTCTTTTTAACTGCTGATGCTTTTGGTGTTTTGCCTCCAATATCTAAACTGACTCCAAGTCAGGCAGCATATCATTTTATATCTGGTTATACAGCGAAAGTTGCAGGTACAGAAGCAGGAGTAACTGAACCTACACCAAGTTTTTCAGCTTGTTTTGGAGCGCCTTTTATGCCTTTACATCCTACAAGATATGCAGAGATGTTAAGCAAAAAAATGAAAGATGCAGGTGTTAATGTTTGGTTGGTAAATACAGGTTGGTCTGGTGGTAAATATGGAGTTGGTAGAAGAATGCCATTGAAGTATACACGTGCCATGATTACCGCTGTTTTAAATGGTGATTTGGGAGATTATACGTATGAAGACTATCACATTCATTCTGTCTTTGGAGTTGCACAACCAAGAAGTTGTCCAGGAGTTCCGTCGGAATTATTAAGTCCGAAATCTACTTGGAATGATGATGAAGCTTATTACAAAACTGCTTTTCAATTATCAAATGCATTTAGAGTAAATTTTAAACAATTTGAAGAATTTGCAAGCGAAGAAGTACGTAGAGGAGGTCCTCAGCGTTATGCTTTTTAAATTCTTACACTTATTATATTTAAAAAAAACACCTCTTTTGAGGTGTTTTTTTTGTTGCATTCTTTTTTATAAATTTATAGAAATATATACGACTACATGAAACTTATAAAAATAGTACTTCTTTCTACTTTATTGCTGGCTTGCAACACAGAAAATAGAGAAAAGAAAACAATGACTCCGCCAAATAATAGAAATGCTAATGGAATTGTAGGCCATTTGGAAACAACAAGAACAATTCCAACTTTAAACCTTGAACAAGCAAAAAGACTTCTCCAATTACCAATTCATTGTGTAAATACAGAATATCCTAATAAGTTAAATCAAACGATTGGAGGAGATGAAGATTTAAAGTCACCCAAAGAGTTACATCCAACTTTTTACGGATGTTTTGATTGGCATTCGTCAGTTCATGGTCATTGGAGTTTAGTTTCGTTACTCAAAAAATTCCCAAACTTAAAAGATGCATCTAAATCTAAAGAAATATTGTTGACTAGCATTTCAAAAGAGAATATTGAGAAGGAAGTTGCCTATTTTAATCAAAAGCATAATAAAAGCTATGAACGGACATACGGTTGGGCTTGGTTGTTGAAGTTGGCAGAAGAACTTCATACTTGGAACGATCCAATAGCAAAAGAATTAGCGCAAAACTTGCAGCCACTAACCGATTTAATAGTTCAGAAATATATCGATTTTTTACCAAGATTAAAATATCCAATTAGAGTTGGTGAACATCCAAATACTGCTTTTGGATTAGCATTTGCATGGGATTATGCAAACACTGTTGGAGATGAAAAGTTATTAAAAATCATAAATAATAGAGCGAAAGATTATTTTATGAATGATAAAAATTGTCCAATTTCTTGGGAACCAAGTGGATTTGATTTCTTGTCAGCTTGTTTGCAAGAAGCAGCAATTATGAAAAGAGTTTTACCAACAAATGAATTCAAAAATTGGCTTTCAGGATTTTTACCACAATTAAAAAATAAAGATTTTAAATTAGCGGTTGGCGAAGTTTCAGATAGAACAGATGGGAAATTAGTGCATTTGGATGGTGTTAATTTTTCAAGAGCTTGGTGTTTAAATAAGATAGCGAACGATTTGCCAGAATACAATCACTTAAAAAATGTTGCCAATAATCACATTAATTATTCTTTGCCAAACGTTGTTGGAGATAGTTATGAAGGTGGTCATTGGTTAGGAAGCTTTGCTATTTATGCTTTAAACTCAATAAAAAATGATTAAAAACATATTTAAAAATATAGGTCCAGGAACTCTAATCGCTGCTGCTTTTATTGGTCCAGGGACTGTTACTCTTTGTACATTAGCTGGTGTAAACTTTGGCTTCAATTTATTGTGGGCAATGTTACTCTCTATAATTGCAACCATTGTTTTACAAGAAATGGCTGCACGATTAGGAATTATTTCTCAAAAAGGATTATCAGAAGTTATTAGAGAAGAGATTAAAATTCCTTTTTTTAAATGGTTTGTCACGATCTTAATTTTATCAGCAATTGTTGTAGGAAATGCTTCTTATGAAGCAGGAAATATAAGTGGTGGAATTTTAGGATTAGAAACAATATTTGGAAAATTAATTTTTAATGTTGGTAGTTTATCTATCAATTTAATGAGTTTAGTCATTGGAGTTATTGCATTTATATTGCTCTATATTGGGAATTATAAATTTTTAGAAAAAGCACTAGTTACCTTAGTTTTAGTAATGAGTGTTTCGTTTTTAATAACAGCAATTGTTACAAAACCAAATGTCTTAGAATTGTTAGAAGGGATGTTTATTCCTAGATTCCCAGAGAAAAGTTTGCTAACTATTATTGGTTTAATTGGCACAACTGTTGTCCCTTATAATTTGTTTTTACATGCTTCTTTAGTTAAAGAGCGTTGGAATAAAAAAGAAGATTTAAAACTAGCGAGAAAAGACACAATTATTTCTATTATTTTAGGAGGATTGGTTTCGATGGCAATTATTGTTTCTGCTGCTGCAATTCCGTTTAAAGATATTTCTAACGCTGCAGATTTAGCAGAAGGATTAGCACCTTTATATGGTGAATTTGCTAAGTATTTTTTAGCATTGGGTTTATTCGCAGCCGGAATTACTTCTGCAATTACAGCACCTTTAGCAGCTGCTTATGTGGCAAGAGGATGTTTAGGTTGGAAAGGAGATATGAAATCAAAATCATTTAGAATGGTTTGGATTATTATTTTGTTTTTAGGTGTTTTATTTTCATCCATAGGTATCAAACCAATTGAAATTATAAAGTTTGCTCAAATTGCAAATGGTATGTTATTGCCTGTTATTGCAGGAATTTTATTGTGGATTATGAATAAGAAAAATGTTTTAGGGGATTTTGTAAATACGAAAACACAAAACATTTTAGGATTTATAATTTTAGCGATTTCTATTTTTTTAGGAGCGAAAGGAATTTTGAAAGTATTTAATTTTATATAAAATGAGAATTGATATCAATTGTGATGTTGGTGAAGGTTTAAATAATGAGCATTTATTAATGCCTTATATCACTTCTTGCAATATTGCTTGCGGTGGCCATTTTGGTGATAAAAACACAATAGATAAAACTATTGAGCTTGCGATTCAAAACAATGTTTTAATAGGGGCGCATCCTTCTTTTCCTGATACAGAAAATTTTGGTAGAAAATTAATGAATATTTCTGATGATGCTTTTAAAGAAAGCATACAAAATCAGTTGAATTTATTTATGCATCGGCTTTCTTTTTGTAATGTGAAATTACATCATCTAAAACCACATGGTGCTTTATATAATGCTATTGCTGTTGATGAAAATTTAGCAATTTTATTTATTGAGACCATCAAAAAGTATGTTATTGATGCTTATTTATATGTTCCTTATAATTCTGTGATTGAAAAAGTCGCTGTAGAAAATAATATAAAAATTAAGTACGAAGCGTTTGCTGATAGAAATTATAATGATGATTTAACATTAGTTTCTAGAACGGATGAAAATGCAGTGTTATTAGATAAAGAGCAGGTATTTCAGCATGTTAGTAGAATTGTAAAAGCCGGTAAAGTAAAAACAATTTCAGGAAAAGAAGTAAAAATAAAAGCAGACACTTTTTGTGTGCATGGAGATACTAAAAACGCAATTGAAATCGTAAAATATGTATCGGAAAAATTAAAAAATCAGGAAATTATTGTTGGGTAATATGCATACATATAAACCTTTTGGAGCGAAAGCAATTTTGATAGAATGGAAAGCTATCATAGCGAAAGCAACGTTAAAAGATATATTAGAATTTAAGGATAAAATTAATTCTCAAAAGAGTGAATTTTATCTTGACTATAGTATTGGATATAATTCGTTAACCATAATTTTTAAGGATATCATTTTAGACTTTAATGAAGAAGTTGAAAAATTAAAAGCAATCTATACTTTAAATTCGACGATTAAACCAGCACAGAATTTTCTATGGGAAATTCCTGTTTGTTATGATTTAGAATTTGGAATTGACTTAGAAGAAATGTCAGAATCTTTAAATTTAGAGACTTCCGAGATTATTAAAACGCATTCAGAAAGTATTTATACGGTCTTTTTTATTGGCTTTTTACCTGGTTTTCTTTATTTAGGAGGACTGAATTCAAAATTATTTTTTGACAGAAAACCAAATCCACGATTAAATGTTGAGGTCGGTTCTGTTGGAATAGGAGGGGAACAAACAGGAGTCTATCCTGTAAATTCTGCCGGTGGTTGGAATATTATAGGAAGAACTCCAATTCGTTTTTTTGATTTGGAAGTAAGCAATCCTTGCTTTGCAAAATCAGGAGATCAAATAAAATTTAGTGCAATTTCTAAAAAAGAGTTTTTAGAAATTGAAAACTTAGTGGCAAAAAAATCATATCAACTTTTTAAAACTGTAATTAATGATTAAGGTTTTAAAATCAGGGTTTTACACAACCATTCAAGATAAGGGAAGAGTTGGTTTTGCTTCTTTAGGCGTTCCGGTTTCTGGTGCTATGGATTCTTATTCATCAGATTTAGCGAATCGAATTTTAAACAATTCTTTAAATTGTGCACTTCTAGAAATTACTTTAGGAGGCTGTAAATTTCAGTTTTTATCAAAAACAACGATTTGTATTTCTGGAGGAGATTTTTCTCCAAAGATGAACAATCAACCTATTTTATTAAATTCTAAAATCCTCATTCAAGAAAACGATATTTTATCCTTTGGAAAAGTGAATTTTGGAGTTCGTTGTTATTTAGCTGTAAAAGGAGGAATCCAATCTGATAAAAAGTTGGGCAGTAGAAGTTCGTTTAAAAATATTACGAATAATTTCCTGATAAAATCAGGAGATTGTTTGCCTATTTCTAATCTAAAAACAACTCTAGAAAGCTCAAAGACCCTTGTTAAGGTGAACAAAAATCATTTCGAATATAAAGGTATTGAATGTTTTAAAGGACCTGAATTTGATACATTAGATATGCATCAAAAGAAAACACTTTTTGAAACTGAATTTAGTATCTCAAAAGATATCAATAGAATGGGATACAAACTCAATGAAACGGTAGAGAATAACATTCCTTCAATTTTAACATCAGCAGTATTGCCTGGAACGGTACAGTTAACTCCTTCAGGAAAATTAATTGTATTAATGAGAGATTGCCAAGTTACGGGAGGTTATCCAAGAGTTTTACAAGTATCCGAAGAAAGTATAAATAGATTGTCACAGAAAACAACAGGAGACAAAATTCAGTTTGTGTTAAAATAAAAAAGCACCTCAGTTGAGGTGCTTTTTATATTTGAATATAGTAAGGGTTTATATATTTGACTGTACTTCAACCTTTACCATTTTTTTTGTTTCAGATTTTGTTTCATCAACTTCTAAGTGAAGTTTTCCATGAACACCTTCACCTTTTAAGGTATTTACTTTAGCTTTAACTTCTTCCAAAGTTCCTTCAAAAATTTCTTCTTTGATTGTTTCAACACCATTTTCAACAGAGGTTGTTGTAATGGTTGCTTTTGCTATTTCGTCGGTATTTGATTCAACTTCGATACCTTCGATACGTATTTCTTTTTTAACTTCATGAGCATGAGGTTTTGCATCAGAATGCCCACCTAAAATTGGTGCAATTACCAATCCAATTAAACATGTAAGTTTAATTAAGATGTTCATTGATGGTCCAGATGTATCTTTAAAAGGATCTCCAACAGTATCTCCAGTTACAGCAGCTTTATGCGCTTCAGAACCTTTGTACGTCATCACTCCATTAATTTCAACACCAGCTTCGAAAGATTTCTTAGCATTGTCCCATGCACCACCAGCGTTGTTTTGGAAGATTGCCCAAAGTACACCACTTACAGTAACACCAGCCATATAACCACCTAACATTTCAGCAACCAACATGTTGTTTTCTTGGTATACTAGTTTACCTACTAATACCACAAGTATTGGGAAGCCAATTGTTAAAAGACCTGGTAACATCATTTCTTTTAAAGATGCCTTAGTAGAAATCTCAACACATTTATCATATTCTGGTTTTCCAGTTCCTTCCATAATTCCTGGAATCTCTCTAAACTGTCTTACTACTTCATTTACCATTTCCATGGCAGCTTTACCAACAGCATTCATTGCTAATGCAGAGAATACTACAGGTACCATTCCACCAACAAATAACATTGCTAATACTGGCGCTTTAAAGATGTTAATTCCGTCTATTCCTGTAAATGTTACATACGCAGCAAATAAAGCTAAAGAAGTTAATGCAGCAGATGCAATAGCAAAACCTTTACCAGTTGCAGCAGTTGTATTACCAACAGCATCTAAAATATCTGTACGTTCTCTAACGATAGGATCTTGTTTGCTCATTTCAGCAATACCACCAGCATTATCAGCAATTGGTCCAAAAGCATCAATTGCTAATTGCATAGCTGTTGTTGCCATCATTGCAGAAGCAGCTAAAGCAACTCCGTAAAATCCTGCCAAAGCATAAGAAGACCAAATTGCAGCAGCAAATAATAATACTGAAGAGAAAGTAGAAATCATACCAGTAGCTAAACCAGCAATAATGTTTGTTCCTGCTCCTGTAGATGATTGTTGTACAATTTTTAAAATTGGTTTCGAACCTAATCCTGTGTAGTATTCAGTAAATGCTGAGATTCCAGCACCTACAACTAAACCAACTAAACAAGCATAAAATACTCTAATCGAAGAAATGTCTTTAACACCTTCTCCGAAGAAATCCATTTGCATTGTTTCTGGCAACATCCAAGTTACTAAACCGTAACATGCAGCAGCAACCATTAAGATTGATGCCCAGTTTCCTATGTTTAATGCTTTTTGAACGTCAGCTTCTTTTGCATCGTTAGATGAAATTTTAACTAATAAAGTTCCGATAAGAGAAATGATAATTCCTACACCAGCAATTGACATTGGTAATAAGATTGGTCCAATTCCGCCAAAAGCATCTTGAATTGCGCCTCCCATATCTTTAATAACATAATTACCTAAAACCATGGCAGCTAAAACAGTTGCTACGTAAGAACCAAATAAATCTGCTCCCATACCTGCAACATCTCCAACATTATCACCAACGTTATCAGCAATAGTTGCTGGGTTTCTTGGGTCATCTTCAGGGATGTCAGCTTGTACTTTACCAGCTAAATCAGCTCCAACATCAGCAGCTTTGGTATAAATACCACCACCAACTCTTGCAAATAAAGCAATAGATTCAGCTCCTAAAGAGAAACCAGCTAATGCTTCTAAAACAACAGTCATATCTGATGTAGAAGTCCAGACTCCATCCATAAAATAGTGAAAGAAAAATATAAAGAATGCAGTTAAACCTAATACGGCTAAACCAGCAACTCCAAGACCCATTACAGTACCACCACCAAAAGACACTTTTAATGCATTTGGTAAACTTGTTTTTGCAGCTTGCGTAGTTCTAACATTTGTTTTGGTAGCAATTTTCATTCCCATGTTTCCTGCAAATGCAGAAAATATAGCACCTATAATAAAGGCAACTACAATTAAATAAGTACTTTCCATATAAAAAGCAATTCCGGCTAAAACAAAACTTGCTCCAACTACGAAAATTGCTAAAAGTCGATATTCTGCATTTAAAAAAGCAAGTGCTCCTTCATAAATGTGGTCAGAAATTTCTTTCATTTTTCCATCACCTGCATCTTGTTTCATTACCCAAGACTTTTTCACTAGCATATATGCTAGGCCTAATACTGCCATTGCAATTGGCATCCAAATCATCATTGATTCCATATATTATTTTATTTTGATTAGTTTTTAACGGTCGTAAATGTAATAAAATCAAACAGAAATAAAAAACCTCTTAAAAAGTTAATTTTAAGAGGTCTTTTATTTTAGAAGATAATAATTTCTATATCTTGAAATTATCGGTCTTTTTGTAGTCGCTTTTCTCGTATCTCTCAACACATTTTTTGTAGATTTCTCTTGCTTCTTCAGCATTTCCCCAACCACCAACATCAACTTTTTTCTTTTCTAAATCTTTGTAAACTTTAAAAAAGTGTTCTATTTCTTTTAATCTGTGAGGATTTAAATCAGAAATATCAGTTTTGTCATTCCAGATAGGATCTGAAATAGGAACACAAATAATTTTTTCATCTGGTCCTTTTTCGTCTGCCATATGAAAAACTCCAATTGGTTTTACTTCAATAACACACATAGGGAATGTTGGTTCATGTCCTAAGACTAAAACATCTAATGGATCATCGTCTAATGCCAATGTTTCTGGTACAAAACCATAATCTGCAGGATACATCATAGAAGAGAATAACATTCTGTCAAAACGAATTTTGTGTAAATCAAAATCGTATTCATATTTATTTCTACTTCCTTTAGGGATCTCTATTAAGACATCGAAAGTTATATTTTCTTTTGAGCTCATAAATTTTTTATTTATCTTTTTTTTAATTTACTGCAAAAGTAATTAATCCATTAAGTTTTTCAGCAAATTTTGTAGTGAAATTATGCAATGATTTTCGAGTGAGTTAGGTATATCGAAGTCAATAAAAAATCCTTTTTTCATCAATTGAAAAAAGGATTTTTTAAAATATTTAGAATACTATTTTATAAGTACATTACTTCTTTTACCGCTTTTATAACATCATCAGCATTCGGAAGCCATTTTTCAAATAATACTGGAGAATAAGGAGCAGGTGTGTCTGCTGTTGTAATTCTTTTGATTGGAGCATCTAAATGATCAAATGCTTCCTCTTGTATTCTATATGTAATTTCGGAAGCAACACTTGCAAATGGCCAAGCTTCTTCTAAAATGATTAATCTATTTGTTTTCTTTACTGAAGTTAAAATAGCTGCATGATCCATAGGACGTACAGTTCTTAAATCAATAATTTCAACAGAAATATTTTCTTTAGCTAATTCATCCGCAGCTTTGTAAGCCTCTTTGATAATTTTTCCAAAAGAAACAATGGTTACATCTGTACCTTCTCTTTTAATATCTGCAACTCCAATAGGAATAATATATTCTCCTTCGGGAATTTCCATTTTATCACCATACATCTGTTCAGATTCCATAAAAATTACAGGATCATCATCTCTAATCGCTGCTTTTAATAAACCTTTAGCGTCATAAGGATTTGATGGCACAATAACTTTTAAACCTGGGGTATTTGCAAACCAGTTTTCAAATGCTTGAGAGTGTGTTGCTCCTAATTGACCAGCAGAAGCTGTTGGTCCTCTAAAAACAATCGGACAATTAAACTGTCCACCAGACATTTGTCTGATTTTAGCAGCATTGTTTATAATCTGATCAATTCCAACCAAAGAAAAGTTAAACGTCATGTATTCTACAATAGGTCTATTGCCATTCATAGCAGAACCAATTGCAATACCTGCAAAACCAAGTTCGGCAATCGGAGTGTCAATAACTCTCTTTGCTCCAAACTCATCTAACATTCCTTTACTAGCTTTGTAAGCGCCATTATATTCAGCAACTTCTTCACCCATTAAATAAATGCTTTCATCTCTGCGCATTTCTTCGCTCATTGCTTCGCAAATTGCTTCTCTGAATTGAACTGTTTTCATGTATTTTTTAATCTAGTTGTTTATTCTACCTGCAAAAGTAAGAAAATAATTGTCATTTTTTTATTCAAATTTAGAAACTCAGTTAAAAATCGGATAATAATTACTCAATCGTTTTCGGAAATTGTTAAATAATAAAAAAATACTATGCGTGCATAGTATTTTTTTAAAAAAAAGACGTAATTTCGTGCCAGAATAAATGATTAAAAATAGAGTTTATGAAAATATTGGTATGTATTAGTCATGTTCCTGATACCACTTCTAAAATTAATTTTACAGAAAACGATACGAAATTTGACACAAATGGAGTACAGTTTGTAATTAATCCTTACGATGAATTTAGCCTTACAAGAGCTATGTGGTTTAAAGAAAAACAAGGCGCAAGTGTAACTGTTGTAAATGTAGGAAATGCTTCTACAGAGCCAACTTTACGTAAAGCATTGGCGATTGGAGCTGATGATGCAGTTCGTGTTAATATGGAGGCTACTGATGGTTTATCTGTTGCGAAACAATTAGCAGAAGTTGTTAAAAACGGAGGATATGATTTAGTTTTAGCGGGTAGAGAATCTATTGATTATAATGGAGGAATGGTTCCTGGAATGTTAGCTTCTTTGTTAGATTACAATTTTGTGAATGGTTGTGTAGGAATGGAAGTTGATGGGACTTCAGTTTCTTTATCTAGAGAAATTGATGGTGGAAGTGAAGTTTTAAGTACTTCTTTACCATTAGTTGTTGCTGGTCAAAAAGGAATTGTAGAGGAAAAAGATTTACGTATACCAAATATGCGTGGAATTATGATGGCTCGTAAAAAACCTTTAAATGTTGTTGAACCAGTTGCTGTAGAAAATGCAACTTCAATAGCATCATTTGAAAAGCCAGCACCAAAAGGAGCTGTTAAATTAGTAGATGCAGATAATGTTGATGAGTTGATAAACTTATTGCATAATGAAGCTAAAGTAATATAAAAACGTGCAACTGGTAAGTTTTTTAAAGGTGTGGTAGTCAATGATTACACATTTAATAAACTAAACATTTACACAATTAAAATATAAAAATATGTCAGTTTTAGTTTTTGCAGATTCAGCAGAAGGAAAATTCAAAAAGAGTGCTTTTGAAGTAGTCTCTTACGGAAAAAAAGTTGCTGAACAATTAGGAAGTAATTTAATTGCTTTAACAATAAATGCTAGTAATAGCGAAGAATTATATGTTTATGGAGCAGAAAAAGTAATTTCAGTTTCTAATGATTCTTTATCAACTTTTAATGCCAAAGCATACACGTCAGTAATAAAACAAGTTGCAGACGCTCAAGGTTCATCAATCGTAATTTTAGATTCTAGTATAGATGGACTATTTGTTGCACCAATGGTAGCTGTTGCTTTAGACGCAGGTTGTGCATCTAATGTGGTTGCATTGCCAAGCGCTACGAATCCTTTTACAGTCAAAAGAAAAGCATTTTCAAGCAAAGCGTTTTCAAACACTATCATTTCTTCGGATAAAAAGGTGATTGGAGTTGCTAAAAATTCTTATGGAATTCATGAGAATCCAGTTTCTGGAACAACAGAAAATTTTGATGCTTCAATTTCTGATGCAGATTTAGGAGTACAATCAGTAAAAATAGAAAGAGTAACAGGTCAGGTAACGATTGCAGATGCAGATATCGTTGTTTCAGCTGGAAGAGGTTTAAAAGGACCAGAGAATTGGGGGATGATAGAGGAGTTAGCTGCTGTTTTAGGCGCTGCAACTGCTTGTTCTAAACC